>ERZ1370068.4851-contig-3903_pt1 | contig 68128 bp, 86 predicted proteins | sample MGYA00561227_ERZ1370068 | MGnify/ENA primary metagenome ERZ1370068 (study PRJEB38410, sample SAMEA6850437) | metagenome | study: Metagenomic assessment of the ecological functions of the soil: analysis of the soil microbiota associated with the... | reverse complement strand
TTGTACTTCGTTCAGTTACGTATTGCTCGATCTGCTCCATCAGCGCGACGGCGCGTTGAATCGCCAGCGCCTGAGCGCCGATGTCGGCGCCGCGCTCGAATCGGGTCGAGGCCTCGGTCTTGAGACCGAGGCGCTTGCTCGTCCGGCGAACCGACGCCGGCTTGAAGTACGCGCTCTCGAAGACGACGGTCTTCGTGGTCGCGGAGATCCTCCGAGTCCGCTCCGCCCATCACGCCCGCGACAGCTTGCGCCCGATCGCGGTCGGCGATGACCAGCATTTCGGGATCGAGCGTGCGCGCGACGCCGTCGAGCGTCGTGATCGTCTCGCCGGAGTCGCGCGCGGCGTGCGTGAATCTCCGCGCCCGGCCAGCTTCGCCGTGATCGAACGCGTGCATCGGCTGGCCGGATCTCCGAGGTTCACGTAGTTCGTGATGTCGACGATCGGGCTGATCGGGCGTATCCGGCGGCCAGCAGCCGGGCGGTCATCCACTCCCGGAGACACCGCCGCGGAAATGTCCGCCACCGCTGCCGCATACCGCGGGCACAACTCCTCGTCGTCGAGCGACACGGTGACGCGATCGGAGGTCGTGGCGACAGGAAGCTCGGCGAGCGCGGACTGCGCGCACGGCGATCGGTTGAGCGGCGGCGCGAGCGGCAGGTTGTAGGCCGTCGCGACCTTCGCGGGCGAGCCCGAGGACGCTCAGGCAGTCCGGGCGGTTCGCCGTGATCTCGAAGTCGATGACCGCGTCGCCGCCGTCGAGAGGCTCGATCGACGCGACCTCGAATCCGCGGAGCGAGAGCTTCTCGGCGATTTCCTCCGCCGAGGCCTTGACGTCGACGAATTCACGAAGCCAGGACAGGACTAGTCGCATGTCATCTCAACGCGCCGGGCGCCCGCCGGATTACTTGGCCACAGAGCCACAGAGCCACAGAGACTGACGGTCCGACGGCGTCGCGAAGCGACGCACGCGGTCGAGTCGGATGCATTCACGAACCGCCGTGGATCGGGTGCGGCTCGTGAATGCATCCGATCCGGCTCACGTTAGCCGGCCTGCTGCGCAGCCCAGGCGTCGAACCGGCAGGTCTGCCGCGCGGGCTCTGTTCCCGACTCTCTGTGTCTCTGTGCCTCTGTGGTTAAGCCTCTTACGTCGGCACGGAAACTGCTCCAGAAACCGCAGGTCGTTCTCGTAGAACAGCCGGATGTCTTCCACCTGATACCGCAGGATCGCGACGCGTTCGATGCCGATGCCCCAGGCGAAGCCGGTGTAGCGTCTCCGCGTCGTAGCCGACCGCCTCGAAGACCGCGGGATGCACCATGCCGCAGCCGCCGATCTCGATCCAGCCGGTTTTCTTGCACATCGCGCAGCCGGCGCCGTCGCACTGCCAGCAGCTCAGGTCGATTTCCGCGCTCGGCTCGGTGTAGGGAAGAAGCTGGGACGGAACCGCACGCGGACCGTCGGCGAGAACATCTGCCGCGCGAACGCGAGCAGCGTGCCCTTCAGATCGGCGAGCGAGATGCCCTTCGCCAACCACCAGCGCTTCGATCTGGCCGAACGCCGGCGAGTGCGTCAGATCCAGATCGTCGCGGCGATAGACGCGGCCGGGCACGACGATGCGCATCGGCGGCTGATGTGCCTGCATGTAGCCGGATCTGCATCGACGACGTGTGGGTCGCGCAGCAGCGTCCGCAGATCGTCGTCGCGTCCGGACGTCGCCCGTGATCGGCGTCGCGAGGTACAGCGTGTCCTGCATGTCGCGCGCGGGATGCTCGGCGCGGCATGTTCAGCGCGTCGAAGCAGTGCCAGTCGTCCTCGGCCTCCGGTCCTTCGACGACCGTGAACCCCATGCGCGTGAAGATCGTCTCGAGCTGGTCGCGCACGATGGTGCAGCGGATGCCGATGCCCGAGCGGAGGCACGCGCCCCGGCAGCGTGACGTCGATCGCCGCCGGCCGGCCGCGCGTGGCTTCCGGCGCGCTCCGCGGTAGCGCCGTCCAGCGCGCCTCAATCGCCTGTTTCAGCTCGTTCGCGTAGCGGCCGATGTTCTTCTTCTGGTCGGCGGGCGCCGCGCCGCAATCGACTGCATCCACGCTGGCGACGACGCTGTTCTTGCGTCCGAGGTAGCGGTCGCGAACCGTCTGCGCATCGCGGACGGACTTCGGCGTCGGCGAGCTCGCGCTCGAACGCGGCGACGTGCGCTTCAACGGCGGCCTGGTCAGGGAGCGACATGGGTGTGGACGTTTTATCACGAAGTCTGAAGACATACGAAGATCACGAAGCGGTCTGTACAGCCCGTCCTTCGTGGTCTTCGAGAATCTTCGAGCCTTCGTGATAAGCCGTCTTGACGCGCGGGCGGCGGCTTCTTGGCTGCGTCCTTGGCCTGCGCGGCGAGCTTGGCAAAGGCGGCGGGCGCCGAGATGGCCAGCTCCGACAGGCTCTTGCGGTCGAGCGTGACGCCGGCGTTCTTCAGGCCGCTGATCAACTGGCCGTAGGTGAGGCCGTGCTCGCGGGCGGCGGCGTTGATCCGCACGACCCACAGGCGGCGGAAGTCACGCTTCTTGCGGCGGCGGCCGACGAACGCGTAATTTCGAGCGCGGTATCGACGGACTCTTTGGCGGCGCGATACAGCTTTGCTCTTGTTGGCGTAGTAGCCCTTCGCCAGTCCAAGCAGCTTCTTCCGCTTGGCGCGCCGGACTGTCCCTCTCTTTACACGCGGCATCGTCTATCTCTCACGGTCCGGCTGAAGCCGGATCACTACCAGCACGTCTTAAGCCCCTAGCCCTAGCCCCAGACTCCGTCACTTATACGGAAGCATCCGAGCGAGCTTCGGCGTATCAACGGCGGCGACCGTCGTCGTCCCGCGCAGCCCGCGCTTCCGCTTCGTCGTCTTGCTGCTCAGGATGTGCTGCTTGAACGCCTTGCCGCGCAGGAACTTGCCGCTGCTTCGTCCGCTTGAAGCGCTTGGCCGCGCCGCGGTGCGTCTTCAGTTTGATCTTCTTCGGCTTTTTCGGCATCTCTCTCTTCGCGGTTTGCGGTTATCTCCGCGGCGCTCGTCGCCGCCGCTTCTGGCCTTCGCCGCCGCCCTGCGGCCGCCGCGTCAGGATGGTGTGCATCTGATTGCCTTCGAGCCTCGGCATCGTCTCGGCCAGCGCGACGTCCGACAGCTCCTGAATCAATCGCTCCAGGATGCGGCGCCCGATTTCCGGATGCGCCATCTCGCGGCCGCGGAAGAAGATCGTCGCCTTGACCTTGTCGCCGTCGTCGAGGAAGCGCTCGATGTGCTTCTTCTTGAACTGGTAGTCGTGCTCGTCGACCTTGGGCCGGAACTTGATCTCTTTGACCTCGATCACCTTCTGGTGCTTCCGCGCCTCGCGCGCGCGCTTCTGCTCCTGGTACTGATACTTGCCGAAGTCCATGATGCGGCAGACCGGCGGCACGGCCGTCGGCGAGATCTCGACCAGGTCGAGACCCTTCTGCTTCGCGATGGCCAGGGCCTGCGGCGGCGGCATGATGCCGAGCTGCGCGCCGGTGTCGTCGATCACGCGGATTTCCCGCACGCGGATGCGCTCGTTGACTCGCGTGCGGTCGTCGCGCCGGGGACTTCTGTCGAAAGCGATAAGGCCTCCTTACAACAACAACGATCAGCGATCAGCTCATCAGCAATCAGCTCCGGCGGTCAGCTCTGATAGCTGAGGGCTGACCGCTGATCGACTTGCCCTTGCGCGAGACTTCGTCGCGCGCGCGTCGATGAAGGCCTCGATCGTGCTCGATCCGCTGGTCGCCGCCCGATCGCTCGCGGACCGCCACGGTGCCTCGTCCGCCTCGCGGTCGCCGACCACCAGCATGTAGGGCACCTTCTGCAGCTGGGCCTCCCGGATCTTATAATCCGATCTTTTCCTGGCGCTCGTCGAGCATCGCGCGCAGTCCCGCCGCCTTGAGGCGGTCGCGAACCGACGCCGCATAGGCCGAGATGACGGTCGGAAATCGGCAGCACCACGGCCTGCACGGGCGCCAGCCACGAGCGGAAACGCGCCCGCGTAGTGCTCGATCAGGATGGCGATGAACCGCTCGAAGCTGCCGACGATCGCGCGGTGGATGACCACCGGCCGATGCTCGGTGTTGTCGGCGCCGATGTATTTCAGGTCGAAGTTCTCCGGCTGCTGGTAGTCGAGCTGAATCGTCGCGCACTGCCACTTCCGGCCGATCGCGTCGGTGATGTCGAAGTCGATCTTCGGCCCGTAGAACGCGCCGTCGCTTCTCGTTGACGTCGTACGGCCATGCCGGCGCGATCGAGCGCGCGCCTTCAGCTGCGCCTCCGCGTGATCCCACGTCGCGATCTCGCCGAGGTATTCGTCCGGCCGCGTCGACAGCTTCGCCGTGAACGGCAGGCCGAAGTCGCCGTAGACGCGCTGCACCAGGCGGATCAGCCGCTCCACTTCGTCGCCGATCTGCTCCTGCATGACGAAGCAGTGCGCGTCGTCCTGCGAGAACTGGCCGGACGCGCGTCAGGCCCGACAGCACGCCCGACGCCTCGTTGCGGTGCAGCGGCGTCTGCTCGTGGAAGCGGATCGGCAGGTCGCGATAGCTGTGGACGTCGCTGCGCGTACAGCAGGAAGTGGCCCGGGCAGTTCATCGGCTTCACGCTCATCGTCTCGCCTTCCGACTCGATGAGGAACATGTTCTCGCCGGTAGTGCGACCAGTGGCCCGGAGCGCTCCCACAGCGCCTTGTTGTAGATGAGCGGCGTCTTCACCTCGACGTAGCCGGTCGGGCAGCAGCACCGTCGCGCATGTAGTTCGCGAGCGTGTTGTAGAGCGTCGTGCCCTTGTCCAGCCAGAACGCCGCGCCCGGCGCCCACTGGATGGAACGTGAACAGGCCCGAGCTCGCGGCCGAGCTTGCGGTGGTCGCGCTTCTTGGCCTCTTCGATCTGCGTGCAGGTGCGCCTTGAGGTCCTTGTCCGTGAAGAACGCCGTGCCGTAGACGCCGCTGCATCGGCTGGTTGCGCGCGTCGCCCTTCCAGTAGGCGTTCGAATGTCGACAGCAGCTTGAACGCCTTCAGCTTGCCGGTCGACGGCACGTGCGGACCGACGCAGAAGTCGATGAAGGTGTCGCTTGTCCTTGATCGTGTAGCAGGAGACCTCGGCCTGGCCCTCGGTCTTCTCGTCGATCAGCTGCACCTTGAGCGGCTCGCCGCGCTTCGCGAAGAACGCCTTGGCTTCCTCGCGCGGCCACATCTGGCGCTCGTAGACCAGATCCTGCGACGCCAGCTCGCTTCATCTTCCGCTCGATGGCCTCGAGGTCCTCCGGCACGAACGGCCGCTGACGACGAAGTCGTAGAAGAAGCCCTCGTCGGTGGCCGGGCCGATGCCGCACTGCGTGCCCGGGAACAGCTGGCGTCACCGCGGCGGCCAGCAGATGCGCCGTGCTGTGGCGGTAGAGCGCCAGCGCCTCGGGGCTCCGGTCCGTCACGATCCGCACCGTCGGCGTCGCGATCGAGCGCGGATACGACAGGTCGACCATCCGGCCGTCGACGATGCCGGCGAGCGCCGCGCGCGGCGAGACCGGGCGAGATCTGCGTCGCGACGTCGCGGACCGGCGTGCCGGCCGGCACGCTGCGACTCGATCCGATCCGGGAAGCGTGACGTTGATCTGACTCATTCAGGAAAGCGGGAGGCAGCTTTCGAGCCTCTCGGCTCAGCGCTTCGGCTGCCACCGGGCTTATCGCTGAGCGAAGAGCCGATGAGCTGAAAGCCATCGATGGTAGGCACGGGTGGACTCGAACCACCGACCTCCTGCGTGTCAAGCAGGCGCTCTAACCTCTGAGCTACGCGCCTACATCGTGAAAAACGGGCGTTAGACGAACGTTCAGTATACCACGCGGCTACTTGACGGCCTGCCGGAGAGCCTTGCCAGCGGAGAACCGGGGCACGCGGCGCTTCGGGATCTTGATCGCCACGCCTGTCTGGGGATTGCGCGCGATGCGCGCCTTGCGGTTCGAGATCTTGAAGGTGCCGAACCGACGAACGATCACCTGGTCGCCCTTCTTCAACGACTTCGTGATGCCGTCGATGATCGAATCGACGACGGCCGCGGCGCTCGCCTTTTCAGGCCTGTGTCCTTCGCGACCTTGGCGATAATGTCCTGCTTTGTTCATGCGGCCGTTTATACTACGCGGCCTTCTTGTCAGCAAGGTGTTCGAGCGCCTTCTCGAGAATCGGATCGGTCGTCGGCGCCGGCTGCCCGAATTCGCACGTCCGGGATCGTCGACCACGACGGTCGGCTCCAGACCCTTTTCGTGCAACGGCGTTCCCGCCGGCGTGAGATAGCGCATCGTCGACAGCCAGAGACCGGCGCCGTCAGGCAGCTTGATCAGCTTCTGCTCGGCGGCGCGGCCAATCGTGTGCTCGCCAATGAGATCGGCGCGCTGGTTCCCCGACAGCGCCGACGCAAACACTTCCGCCGCCGCCGACGTGCCCGTGTCGATGAGGACGACGGCCGGCAACGGATCGATCCGTCGCCGGGGCCGCTCGCGATCGTCTCGCGCGGTCCGCCTTTCGTTTCGCGCATCGCCAGCGTGCCCTTGGCCGACGAACAGCCGCGCCACGCGCGAGGCCGTCTTCCGAGCGATCCGTTCGACACGCGCCGGACGTCCACGATCAGTTTCGTCGCGCCGCTCTTGACCGCGTCGGCGGCGTGCGCCTTCGACCTGTTCGGCGGTGTCTTTCGAGATGCCCGGCGATGCGGATGTAGCCGACGCCCGGCGCGGCGACGCGCCCGGTGACGACGGACGGCGGATTCGGCCTCGCGCGCCAGCTCACGACGTGCGGATCGCGCGGCGTTGCCGCGAATGACGGTGACCGTGACCTTGGTCCCGGCCGCGCCGCGCAGCATGCGCATGCCTTCCCCACACCGACATCTCGCGCGTCGGCAGATCGTTGATGGCGCGGATGTAGTCGCCTGTCCGGAGGCCGGCTTTCGCCGCCGGGGAGTTGTCGCGCGGCCGCGATCACGCGGAGATAGTGCTGGCGCGTCAGCTCGAGGCCGACACCGCCGGCGGCAGCGGTGTCGCCGGCTCTCGACCTGCTTCGACCTGAGCGGGCGTGAGATACGCGCTGTCCGGATCGAGGCCGTCGGCGAGGCCATGCATCGCGCCGATCATCACCTTGTCGATATTGACCTCCTCGACGTACTGGCTCGAAATCAGTCGTCACGACGTCGTCGAAGATCTTGAGGTGCTGATACGGCGCGTCCTGGCCCGCCATCACCTTTCCGAGAAACCCGCCGACGATCGCAAACGCGATCACCGGGCGCGGAGATGGACATCACAATCAACCGGGTGCGGGAACTCATGGGACCTCGACTCCTAACGTTTCTTCAACCATTGTAACGGGTCCACGGCTGACCGTCGACGCGAAGCTCGAAGTATGCAGTCCTGTCGTGCCGGCGTCAGGTGACGCCGACCGAGCCGACGGCGTGACCGCGCTCGAGCCGGGCGCCCTTCTTGACGGCGATGTCGAGGAGGTCGCCATACAAGCTGAAGGTCTGCGATCCATGATCGAGGATCACCAGATTCCCGAATCCGCCAAAAGCGCCCGCAAACGCAACCGTTCCGTCGTGGATGGCGACCGCGGTCGCGTCTCGGCCGCGCGCAATCTCGATCCCGTTGCTCGACGCCGCCGATCGCCCGGCTGAGCGCGCCGAAGCGGCGGACGACGGTTCCCGCGACCGGCCAGTCGAGCTCGCCGCGGAACGGCCGCAACGGCAGGGCGGCTGGCTCGGCGGGGCGGCGCCGGCCGCCAACTCGCGCAGCGTGACCTGCAACTTCTGCTGGGCCGCCTGCAGCTCGCCGGCGAGCTGCGCGTTCAGGTCGCGCCGCCGATCGATGTCGCGGATCAATTCGTTCCGTGACTGTGCCGCGCGCGCCACGGCGGCCTCGCGCGGCTGCCGCGGCGCGCGCGCCGCCGCGAGCTGACTCGCGCGCTGCGCCAGCGTCACACGTGTCGACGTCAGTTCCGCCAGCGTGCTGCGCGCGCGCGCCGCGACGCGATCGCGATCGAGTTTGGCGAGCGCGGCAACCGTGCGGACGCTTGTCCCATGCGGCGCAAGATCCGGCGCGGAGAGAAGAAGCCTCAGATAGCGAGCCTGACCGAGCTTGTACATCTCGACGAGGCGCGCGGTCAGCTCGGGGTCGCGCTTCCTGTTCCGACTGCTGCAGCGCGCCCATCCGTTCCGTGATGCCGGCCAGTTCAGCCTCGAGCTTCAGCGGCGTCGCGATCGACTTGCTTCAGCTCCTCGCGCCTTGACCTGTCGTTCGAGCTCGAGCTTGCGCAGATCGCCGATGAGCGTCCGTTCCTCGCGCGGCCAGTCGATCGGCTTCGCGCTGCAGCGACTGCAGGCGTTCGGCCGCGCGTCGGGCGAGCGCCTGCCGCGCGTGCGCGGTCGGAGGCTGAGCGCTCGCGCAAGGTCACAAAGGATCAACGCAAGCGACGCAAAGGCACGCAACGAGATACGTCAGCGTCGAGCACAGTGTCGGCTAGCGCGAGCTACCCGAGCCCTGCGTCCCTGGTAGAAGATCGGTTTTCCATCTATCTCTGAAGGTATCGGCAGGCCGAAGCTGCTTCAACACTGTCGGCGCGATGTCCATGATTCGATGGCTCGCCGCCGGCGATCGGGCGGTTCGACATCAGCGTGCCGGCGGTCTGCTTGTAGTCGTACGAGCCATGGTCGCCCGGACCACTTCTTCATGTTCGGATAGACGATGCCCGGCGGTGAGCCGCCGAGCGTCGTCTGCCACGAACACCCGGTAGCCGTCGGCGAAGCCGACCTGCAGCTCGGCGGCGTTCGCGAGATACGCGCCCTAGTAGATGTCGTCGCGCTTGTAGACCGCCTCGACGATCGCGCGCCGGTTTTCGGGATCGGTCATCGTCAGCAGCCGCGCGGCCAGCGTCGTCCTGCACGCTCGTTCGACTCTTCGGGCGCGACGATGCCGTGGCCTTCGCGGCCCTTGAGATTGATGATACACCTGCCCGAGCCCCATGGCGTACGCCGGGTGCGCGTCCAGTCGACGTTCTCCCAGAACGTGCCGCCGCCGAACGGATCGTGCAGCGTCTTTCCGCCCGGCGCGCTGGCCGCTGCAGCGCCATGAAGCCTTCCTGCATCAGCCAGGTGTTGAGGTTCACCGACTGGCGGAACGAGTGGAAGCCGTGATCCGGACACGATCAGGATCGGCGTGTCGGGTCCGACGCGCGACATCGACCTCGCCGACGAAGTCGTCGCACCTGCGGTAGACGCCGCTCGATCGAGTCGCCGAACTTCGCCGCCAGCTCCTTGTCGTACATCGGGTGCTGCGGATCGATCAGGCGCCACATCATGTGCTGCACGCGATCGGTCGACTTCGATCACGCCGACGAGCAGGTCCCACTGACTGCGAGTCGAGGCGCTGGAGGAATCACCTGGCGCGCGATCGTCGAACGCGCGATACAGGTCGTCCATGAACGCCTTCTCGTCGATGCGGTCCTCGTTCAGCGGCCACGTGGCTTCGGCCCAGCCGAGCGTCCGATAGGGCCCGAGCCGCTCGTAGAGATCGCGCGGCAGAACGATGCCGGCGACGACATCGGCGCCGGCGGATTGTCCGGCTGCCAGTTGACCGGCGAGACATAGAGCTGCAGATCGCTGCCGGCGGCGATCAGATAGAACTGCGCCATCCCGTGGACGCGCAGCAGCAGGTTGACGTCGAAGTCGAGCGTGAATCCACTTGCTCCATTCGTGCTCGGCCAGTCGGATCGAGCTGCTCGCCGATGTCGATGGTTGCCGACTTGCCCGGCCGGTTCCAATGGATGGTCATCGGCAGACGCACATCCGCGCGCGCCTCGAGTGCTCGGCGATTCTGCGTCTTGATCGGCTTCGGTGGCGTCGTCGTCGCGCGTCGGGCGCGCGCCTGCCGCAGTTGCTGGCCGACGATCGGATTGGGCGGCCCGACGAAGCTCGGTCTGCGCGACGTCGCCGTCGAAGACGAGCCGCTTGCAGGACAGACCGCCCATCTCGGTGTCGCCTTCCTCGTAGCGGCTCACGTCCGTCCGCAGTAATAGAACGTGCCCATCGTGCCGCGGATGTCCGGCAGCGGCAGGCCGAGCAGCATCTCGCCATTCGGCACCTCTTCCGGCGGGATACGTGACCGGCACAGTGAGCATGCTCGATCGCACGCCGGCGCGGCCCGCGCGTGACCCAGAACGACGTGCCGCCGCGGATCGACTTGACGATCGGACGTCGCGATCGGCACGTAGTTGAAGAGCGAATCGCGGCGGCTCGCGCGTGCACCATGCCGAGATCGGGCAGATAGGTGCTGGTGTCGCGGATCAGGAAGTCGTAGATGTTGTGCTTGCCCGGGTTCACGCCGGTGGCAAACGACGCCCACGCCGTCGGCGACTCCGGCGAGTGCGTCGTCGCCAAGCGGCTGGACGCCGCCGCCGCGCTCGGCCAGCTTCTGCATGTTCGGCAGCTTGCCCTCGTCCATCCATTTCTGCGACGAGGCGCGGATCCATGCCGTCGAAGCCGAGGATCACGAGCTTCTGGCGGAACTTCTCGGGGCGCGCCGCGTATCCGCACGCGACTGCCGTGCCGAGGAGGCGACAAGCAGCGCGCCCAGCAGAGATTTCACAGTGTAATGCGATGGTGAAATTACAGCATCTGAAGATGGGCGGTCGCGTGCTGGGAGTGGATGTCGGCGAGCGGCGCGTCGGGCCTCGCGATCAGCGACGCGTCGCGGACGCTCGCGCGCCCGCTCGAGCACGATCGACGGTCACCGGCGCGGCGAATGCCGTCGGAGCGCGTCATGAAGGCGATCGACGCGCTCGTCGCAGACGAGGATGGGCATCGAGACGATCGTGATCGGACTGCCCACGCGGCTCGACGGATCGGCGACCGGCGCGACGCCGCGCGTGCAGGCGTTCGTCGACGCGGCTGCGGACGAGGACGACGCTGCGGATCGTCACGGCGGACTGAGCGCTTGACGAGTCGAGAAGCCGAAAGTCGTCTTGCGCTCAACGAGCGCGACTGGCGAAGCGAAAACAGAAGCTCGACGCGGCGGCCGCCGCCATCATCCTGCAGGACTACCTGGACCGCCGATGAAAAAGCTGCTGTTGTCCCTCGTGCTGATCGTGACGGGTGCCGGCGTCGCCGGCGGGTCGGTTCTACCTGCGCGCGCAGCAGCCGTACCGCGGATGCAGGGCTCAGACGCAGTTCGTGGAGATCCCGCCCGGCGCGAGCAGCCTGCCATCGGCGAGCGCCTGGTTGCGGGCGGCGTCGTCCGCGATCTGCCGACCTACCAGGCTGCGCGTTGTGGCGTGAGCGGCCAGGGGCGGCGGCTGAAGGCCGGTGAATATCGCTTCGATCACGCGATGACGCCCGCGGGAAGTGATCGACAAGATCGCGCGCGGCGACGCGTTCGTCGTCACGCTCACCGTTCCCCGAGGGACTGACGATCGCCGAGATGGCGAGAATCTTCGAGTCGCACGGCCTGGGTCCCAGCCGCGGCATTCGTCGAAGCCGCGCAGGACGCCGCGCTCGTTCACGACCTCGATCCGGCCGCCACGAGATCCGGAGGGCTATCTCTTCCCGGAAACCTACGCGGTCCCGAGGAAGACCGACGCGCCAAAGCTTGTCCGCCTGATGGTGGGCCGCTTCGGGCACGTGTTCACGCAGGAGTTGCGGGACGCGGCCGCCGCGCGGCAGCTCTTCGGTGCGCCAGGCGGTCGCGCTGGCGTCCATCGTCGAGAAGGAGACCGCGAAAGCCGAGGAGCGGCCGCTGGTCGCGGCCGTGTAGCGTGAACGGGCTTCGCCTCCGGATGCCGCTTGCAGGCCGACCCGACGGTCATTTTCGCGATTCAACAAACCGGAACCTACACCGGCAACCTGCGGCGCGACGATCTGATGGTCGATTCGCCGTACAGCAGTCACGCGGTACCCGGGACTGCCACCGGGGCCGATCGCGTCCCCGGGCCGGGCGTCACTCGACGCGGCCGTCCATCCGGCCGACTCGGACGCGCTCTATTTCGTGAGCCGCAACGATGGCTCGCACGTGTTCGCGAAGACGCTCAGACGAACACAATCCGGAACGTGCAGCAGTATCAGGTGAAGTAAGCTCGGGATCTCAAGGCCGCGAAGGCGAGTGGGCAGGAGAGGGCAGGACAGGCTGGAAGGGCAGGAGGGGCAGGAAGGGAAGAAGGCAGCGGGCGACAGCGAAGAGGAAAAGATCGGTCTGGCAAACCTGGCAACGCAGGAAAGGCGGCAAAGCCACGACGCAAGAGTCGTTGAACCGTCCGCCGCGCCGTCTGCCCGTCCCGCCCCTCCTCGCTAGTCCTGCCTATCCCGCCCATCCTGCCCTCGCGCCGACTGATCTCACCGTTCGTTCCATTTCAGCTTCTGCCGCAGGACCTCGAAGTAGCTGCGCGTGGACGGACGCAGCAGGCGGACCCGCCGCCTGGCGCATTGGATCTCGCACTTCGTCGCCTGCCCGCAGCTCGGTAGCCCGCCTGGCCGTCGAACGTGACGTAGAGCTCGTCGCGGTCGGTCATGAGCGGCTGCACCCGCACCGAGCGACGACGCCGGAATGACGATCGGACGGTTGGTGAGCATGTGCGGCGCAATCGGCGTCAACACCAGCGCGTCGACCACCGGCTGGACGATCGGACCGCCGGCCGACGGGTTGTAGGCGGTCGATCCCGTGGGCGTGGCGACGATGAGCCCATCCGCCTTCACGCGTGTCGACGAACTCCTCGCCGAGCGACACCGACAGGTCGGTCATCCGCGCCCGTGCCGACTTGGTGATGACGACGTCGTTCAGCGCGAGCTGCTCGGGCAGGGCGCGCCGCTGACGGATGGTGGTGGCGCGCAGCATCATCCGCGCCTCCACCTTCGCCCGTCCGGCCAGCGCCGCCTCGAGCGACGGGTACAGCTCCGGCAGCGTCGCCTCGGTCAGAAAGCCGAGGCTGCCGAAGTTGACGCCGAGGATCGGCACGTCGACGTCGGCGCTGGCGATGCAGCCCGCGACCGATAGCAGCGTGCCGTCGCCGCCGAGCACGACGATCAGATCGACACGGGTCACGAGCTCGCCCTTGTCGGCGAGCCGGCGCTTCGGATTCGGCGGCATCAGCGCCGCGGTCGCTGTCTCGAACACCGGCTCGTCGCCGCGGGCCTCGAGCCACGATCGATCTCGGCCAGATGCGGCATCGCTTCGCGCAGGTGCGACTTGGCGACGATTCCGACGTGTCATCGTGGCAGATGACGCCTCATTCCTCGTCGCGCCATGCTCGCCTTGCTTGCTCCATGGCCTTGATGATCGCCGTGAGCGCCGCATTCACCGGGCAGTCGATGCGGTGCCGTTGCCCCAGCGCGACGACCGCGCCGTTCATGAAGTCGATCTCGGTCGGCCGCGCCTCGCTGCAGGTCCTGACGCATCGAGGCGATGTTGCGCGAGGCGCCGAACGTCTCGGCGATCGCCCGGACGAAATCCTCCTGAAATGACACGCCGTCGGTGGCCGCCACGCGAAGGCACTCGTCGATCACCAGCCGCTTCAGCGGGTCGAGGCGCGGGTCGGCGATGCCGCCAACCTCCGACCCGACGATCGACGTGATTGGATTGATGACGCAGTTGAAGATCAGCTTTCGCCAGATTTCGGTGTTGATGGCGGGCGACACCCGGCCGTCGAGCCCCGACGCCGTCAGGAGATCGGCGACGCGCCTGGCTGCGCTGTGCCCGCCTCGATCAGCGTGTGTCCTGCCACCTTTCAGGTCCACGACGCCCGGCTCGCTGAAGATGGCGCCGAACTGCGTGATGGCGCGCAGCACGAGACAGCGGCCGGCCATGACGTCCTTGACGACCGTCTCGCTGCCCAGTCCGTTCTGCACGCACAGCACGATCGTGTCGGGCTGGACGACGGTCGGCACAGAGCCGCGGCTGCTCGTCGATTGTCATTCACCTTCGTCGTCAAGCAGGACCAGCGTGCTGTTGCGGCAGCTCACCGAGGTCCACAACGGCGCGGACCCGGAGCGGTGAACGATTCGCGGCCGATCACGCGCAACCCGTCGCGCGCGATCGCGGCGACATGATCCGGTCGTCCGATGACGGTCACCGGATGGTGCGCCGACAGCTTCGCGGCGTAGACGCTGCCGATGGCTCCCGCGCCAAAGACGACGACGTTCATCGCAGGTGCAGGAAGAATTCCTGATTGCCGGTGGCGCCGGTAATCGGCGATGGCGTCATGCCGATCGCGGCGGAATCCAGCGGCGCCGGCCGCGTCGGTGACGCGCGCCAGCACGGCCTCGTGCACGCTGGGATCCGTGACCAGTCCGTGTTTCCCGACTTCATCGCGTCCGGCCTCGAATTGCGGTTTCACGAGAGCCACGACGTCGGCGCCCTCCTCAGAAACGGCGGCAGCGACGGCAGAATCAGTCGCAGCGAGATGAACGCGACGTCGATCGTCACCACGCCGACCGCGTGCGGCACATCGTCTGCTGGTGAGTGCGCGCGCGTTGACACCCTCGCGGACGATGACGCGGGCGTCGGTGCGCAGCCGCCAGTCCAGCTGGCCGCGTCCGACGTCGAGCGCGATGACGCTCGCGGCGCCGCGCTGCAGCAGCACGTCGGTGAAGCCGCCGGTCGACGCGCCCACATCGAGCGCCCGGCGCCCCGACGGATCGATGTGGAAGACGTCGAGCGCGTGCGCGAGCTTGACGCCGCCGCGGCCGACATACGGGTGATCGGGCGTGACCAGCGCGACGCGCGCGTCGGGTGCGATCGCCGCGCCGGCCTTGTCGATCACCTGTCCATCGACCGTGACCTGCCCGGCAAGAATCAAGGCGCGCGCGCGTTCCCGCGACGGCGCGAGCCCGCGATCGACAAGGATCATATCTAGTCGCGGTTTGCTGAGCCACTTGGATTCACACACCAAGGACACCGACCCGATGCGTACCCACCGAGCTAGCTCTTACGTGCGACGACCCATTCCGCGATCGCGCCAAGGTGTCCGTCGGTCAGCTTCGCCGCGGCGAGCGTCTGATGCGCCCGCGACAGGCATTCGGCGGCGAGCGCGCGCGAGCGATCGAGGCCGAACAGCGCCGGATACGTCGGCTTGTCGCGCTGCGGCGTCTTTGCCCGCGGTCTTGCCGAGCGACGACGGCATCGCCTTCCACGTCGAGGATGTCGTCGACGATCTGGAAGGCGAGGCCGACGTCGGCTCGCATACTGGTCGAGCGCCGTGACCAGCTGCGTCGTCGCGCGCCCGCCATGATCGCGCCGCTGACCGCGGACGCGCGGATGATCGCGCCGGTCTTGCGCGCGTGCATCGCGCGGAGGCCGTCGGCGTCGAGCGTCAGGCCGTGTCCTGGAGCCTGACCGGCCGCCTGCAGGTCGATGCGCCTGGCCGCCGACCATGCCCGCCGCGCCGGCGGCGTCGCCGACGACGCTCGACGCACGCGCAGCTTGCGGCGCGACGATCGCCGGCTCGTCGGTCGCCGGCTCGCGCGCCAGCAGCGCGAACGCCTCGGCCTGCAGGCCGTCGCCGGCGAGTATCGCGATGCCTTCGCCGTAGCACCACGTGCAGCGTCGGCCGTCCCCGCCGCAGCGTGTCGTCGTCCATGGCGGGGAGATCGTCGTGGATCAGCGAGTAGGTGTGGATCAGCTCGATGGCGCACGCGGCCGGCAGCGCGCAGATCGAACGCCGGCTCACTGACGTCTGCTCCGCTCACGCGCCGGCTGCCGATCGGGCGCGCGCCGGGCGATCGCATCGGCGGCCGCGAGCGTCAGCATCGGCCGGAGCCGTTTGCCGCCGGCGAAGACGCTGTAGCGCATCGCCTCCGCGACGATCGCGGGGCAGGCCGGCGGCACGCGGCAGGTAGCGGTCGAGCGCGGCGTCGACCAGGCTGCGCGCGTGTGTCAGAAAGTCGTCGAGCGACTGGCGAGCCACGGGTCAGCGTTCGGGCGCGATCCGACGCCGAGCGACGCGGGCGCCGGCTTCAGCTCGCCGCGTTCGTTCAGAATCTCGATCCGGCGTTCGGCCTCCTCGAGGCGCGAATGGCAGAACCGCGACGAGTTTCATGCCGCGCTCGTAGAGCGCCAGCGACTGCTCGAGCGGCAGCTCGCCCTCCTCGAGTTTCTTCACAATCGACTCGAGCTCGGCGATCGCGGCTTCGAAGTCCTTGATGGAAGTGTCGGGCATGTCTCAGGTTTGAGTATTTACCTTTGTGTCCGTGGTGTCCATGGTGTCGATTCCGCGGTGGAGCGGACCTCGCAGTCCAGCTCGCCATTGGCCAGCGTGACCTTGACGATGTCGCCCGGCGTGACCGACGACAGCGTCCCGAAGGACGCGCGACTTGTCCGCGTTCCACGCGACGGCGTAGCCCGCGACCCAGCACCGCCAGCGGGTTGAGCGGCTCGAACCGTCCGGCGACGTGTCCGGAGCTGCGCGTCGGCGCGATGCTGGCGCGCGCCGCGCCGCCGCGCTGCAGACGGCCGTCGGCGCCGACGAGACGCGTGCGGATGCCTTCGAGCCGGCGGCCGAGATCGAACGTGCCGAGCTGGCGATCGAGCTGCTGACAGCGGCGCTCGCGCACGGCGATGCCGGCGCGCATCGATGCGCGCGAGCACGTGCGACAGCTCCGCGGCGTGCGCGTCCGCGCATCGCCAGCCGCGTCGGGAAGCCCGGCGAACGCGGGCCGGCCTGCGGCGACGTGGATGCGCCGGCTCAGGCGCTGCAGGTGTCGCGCGCGCGCCACGCGCCGAGACGATCCCGCAGCCGATCGATCCGGTCGCGGAACTCGTCCTTCGCCGCGACGACCAGCTCCGCCGCGGCCGAGGGCGTCGGCGCGCGCACGTCTGCCACGAAATCGGCGATCGTGACGTCGGTTTCGTGGCCGACCGCGGAAATGACCGGCACCGGCACCCGCGCGATCGCGCGCGCCACCGATCTCTTCGTTGAACGCCCAGAGATCCTCGATCGAGCCGCCGCCGCGGCCGACGATGACCACGTCGACGCCGCGGCACGCGGCGCGATCTGGCGAAGCGCCGCGCGCAATCTCCGGCGCGGCGTCCTCGCCCTGGACGCGCGCCGGACGGATCACGAGATGCGCGTTCGCGTAGCGACGCCGCAGCACCTTGATGATGTCGCGGATCGCCGCGCCGTCGAGCGACGTGACGATGCCGATCTTGCGCGGCAGCGCCGGCAGCGGCCGCTTGCGCGCCGCGTCGAACAGCCCTTCCTGCCTGCAGCCGCTTCTTCAGCTGGTCGAACGCGAGTTGCAGCGCGCCGAGCCCGTGCGGCTCGAGGTGCTCGCAGACGAGCTGGTATTCGCCCTTCGGCTCGTAGACCGAGAGCTTGCCGCGCGCGATCACGACGGAGACCGTCGCCGGGCTTGAACTTCAGATAGCGCAGCGCCGACCGGAACATGACACCCGCGCAGCTGCGGCGCGGAGTCCTTGAGCGTGAAGTACAGATGCCCGGTGTTCCAGACGCCGGCAGTTCGACAGCTCGCCCTCGACCCACACCTCGAAGAACTCGCTCTTCGAGCAGATCGCGAACGCGAACGGTCAGCTCGGTGACGGTAGAACGTGCGGCACGATCGCGACGGGCGGCGCTGGCGGCAGCTTGCCGGGCGCGGCTGCGGAGCCGGCGCGGGGCGTCGGGGCTGGGCTGACTGCCTGGGCTGTCCTCAGGATCCTCGTCCTCAAACGGCAGATCGAAGCAGATCCGACATCTGGAAAGCGTCTCCGAGCTCGTCGACGCTGTAGGCTGAGCACGCTCGATATCGGTCGCGCGCCCGGTCTGCTCGTCGGCCTCGATGATCACCGCGTTCAGGCGCGGGATTGCCGGTCGCGGTCTCGAACTTCGACGGCAGCGCGGTGAGGAATCGGCCGAGCGCCGCCTCGATCTCGACGCCGATGATCGAATCGTGCGGGCCGGTCATGCCGACGTCGGTGAGGTAGGCCGTGCCCTTCGGCAGGATGCGCTCGTCGGCGGTCTGCACGTGCGTGTGCGTGCCGACGACGGCGGTGACGCGCTGCCGTCGAGATGCCAGCCCATCGCGATCTTTTCCGACGTCGCCTCGGCGTGGAAGTCGACGAAGATGATCGCGCGTCCGCTCGCGCATCGCGTTCGATCTCGCGCCAGCACGACGGCGAACGGATCGTCGATGTTGAGCATGAACACGCGGCCCATCACGTTGACGACGCCGACCGTCGCGCCGGTCGCGCGTGCGCGCGAGGTAGCTGCCGTTGCCGGGCGCGCCGGCGGGATAGTTGGCCGGCCGCAGCAGCCGCGGCTCGGCGCCGATGTAATCGAGCGCCTCCTTCTTGTCCCAGATGTGATTGCCCGACGTCATCACGTCGACGCCGCAGTCGAGCAGCTGATCGCCGATCTCGCGCGTGATGCCGAACCCGGCGGCGGCGTTCTCCGCGTTGGCGATGACGAAATCGACGCTGGTGATGCTCGACGAGCCGGCGAGGCCCGTGCCGCGCAGCTCGCGCCCGGGCTGTCCGACGATGTCGCCGATGAACAGCAGACGGAGCATGGCTAGTCGCTCATCTTAGCTCATTTGGCCACGCCGAGCGACGCTGATCGTCGATGGGCTTGCCGCCGACGCTCGCTGATCTTCGGCGACGGCGATGCGCAGCTCGCCGTTGATCAGCCGTGCCGTGCGCCCTCGACGTGTCGCAGGCGCGGTCGAGGTGGACTGGCGCCGCGCAAAGCGGCCGAAGCCTCGCTCGACGAGATGGAAGCTGGACTCGCGTCCGGGCCCGGCGCGTCGACCTTGTCGCCGACGATGAGGATGCGTCGTCGGCCTTGGCGATCAGGCGGACGGCCCGATCGCGTCGACGCCCGGCAGGTCAACCGACGATTTCGACCGCCTCGTCTGTTTCGTAGACGTCGACCGGGGCGTGCATTCGCCGGACAGAGACTCGGCGCCGAACGGCCCGCCCGAGCTCGAGAAAGACTCCGCCGGACCTCGTCCGCGAAATCGCCGACCTCGGAGGGAATGGCGATCGCGTGGATTCGCGATGGCGCATCGGCGCATCATCGCACAGCCTCGGCTTGGCTTCCAGCCGGCCATCGAGTCAGATATGAGTGCACATAGAATCAAGATTAATCAGCTTGACATGCACTCATAGTCTGCTATACTCCTTCTCAACAGAACAATCTGATGAAGATAGAGGATACTCTCACCGATGCGCACGCAAAGTCATTGGAATCGACCTCGGCACGACGAACTCCGTCGTCGCCGTCATGGAAGGCGGCCAGCCGGCGGTCATCGTCAACCAGGAAGGCGCCCGCACCACCCCGTCGGTCGTCGGCCTTGCACGAAGGACGGCGAGCGGCTCGGTCGGCCAGGTCGCGAAGCGGCAGGCGGTCACGAACCCCGAAAACACGGTGTTCTCGATCAAGCGCTTCATGGGCCGGAAGTTCGACGAGGTCACGAGCGAAGCCTCGCGCGTGCCCTACAAAGTCGTGCGGGCACGAGAACGGCGACGCCTGGGTCGAGACGCGCGACAAGAAGTACTCGCCGCCCGAAATCTCGGCGATGGTCCTGCAGAAGCTGAAGCAGGCCGCTGAGGACTACCTCGGCGAGAAGGTCACCGACGCGGTCATCACCGTGCCGGCGTAACTTCAACGACGCGCAGCGTCAGGCGACGAAGGATGCCGGCAAGATTGCCGGCCTGAACGTCCTGCGCATCATCAACGAGCCGACGGCGGCGGCGCTGGCCTACGGCCTCGACAAGAAGAAGGACGAAACGATTGCCGTCTACGACTTCGGCGGCGGCACCTTCGACATCTCGGTGCTCGAGGTGGGCGACGGCGTCGTCGAGGTCAAGGCGACCAACGGCGACACGCATCTCGGCGGCGACGACCTCGACGATCGCATCATCGAGTGGCTCGCCTCGGCGAGTTCAAGAAGAGCGACGGCATCGATCTGTCGAAGGATCGCATGGCGCTCCAGCGTCTGAAGGAAGGCGCGGAGAAGGCCAAGATCGAGCTGTCGACGGCGATGGAGACCGAGATCAACCTGCCGTTCGTCACGGCGGATGCCAGACCGGGCCGAAGCACCTGCAGATCAAGCTGTCGCGCGCGAAGCTCGAACAGCTCGTCGACGATCTGCTGCAGCGGACGATGGCGCCCGGTGAAGCAGGCGCTTGCCGACGCCGGCGTCGATCCACGGCAAGATCGACGAGGTCGTGCTGGTCGGCGGATCGACCCGCATGCCGAAAGTGCAGCAGCTGGTGCGCGAGTTCTTCGGCAAGGACCCGCACAAGGGCGTCAACCCGGACGAAGTCGTCGCGATCGGCGCGGCGGTGCAGGGCGGCGTCCTCGACGGGCGACGTCAAGGACGTGCTGCTGCTCGACGTGACGCCGCTGTCGCTGGGCATCGAGACGCTCGGCGGCGTGATGACGACGCTGATCACCGCGGAACACGACGATCCCGACGCGGAAGAGCGAGATCTTCTCGACCGCGGCCGACAACCAGACCAGCGTCGAGGTGCACGTGCTGCAGGGCGAGCGCCCGATGGCGCGCGACAACCGGACGCTCGGCACGCTTCCAGCTCGTCGGGCTGCCGCCGGCGCCGCGCGGCGTGCCGCAGAGTCGAGGTCGCGTTCGACATCGACGCCAACGGCATCGTCAACGTCGCGGCGAAGGACCTGGCGACCGGCAAGGAGCAGAAGATCACCATCAGCGGCGTCGAGCGGCCTGTCGAAGGACGACGTCGACCGGATGGTGAAGGAACGCGCAGAGCCACGCGTCGGAGGACCAGGCGCGGCGCGATCGTCATCGACGCGCGCAACCAGGCCGACTCGCTGGCCTACCAGGTCGAGAAGACCGTCAACGAAAACCGCGGCAAGGTCGCGGCCGGCGATCTCTCGACGGTGGAAAGCGCCATCGCGGAGCTGCGCCGCAGTCGCGCAGGCCGACGACGTGGCGGCCATCAGGCAGGCCACCGAAGCGCTGCAGAAGGCGTCGCACGCCATCGCGGAAGCGCTCTACAAAGGCTCGCAAGGTTCGCAGAGGTTCGGCAGGTTCGCGCGGGTTCGCAGGGTTCGCACGGGTTCGAACGTGAAGGATGCGGAAGTCGTCGACGCGGAATACGCGGAGACGGCGTAAGTCAACCGGGTGGGTCGCGTAGGTTGAGTGGGCGGGTAAGAACCGACCCGGCCTACCTGACCCTGGACCTACAAGACTGAGGAGGAAGTATGACTATCGTTCGTTGGGATCCATTTCGCGATTTTGGCTTCACGGCGCCGGATACGTGGATGCCGCCCGTCGATATCTTTCAGACCGGCGATCACGAGCTCGTGCTGAAGGCCGAGCTGCCCGACATGTCGCGCGAGGACATCGACATCACCGTCGAGAACTTCGTGCTGACGGTCAAGGGCGAGAAGAAGCTCGTCGAACGAGGTGAAGGAAGAGCAGTATCACCACGTCGAGCGGCGCTACGGCACCTTCAGCCGGTCGTTCTCGCTGCCGCAGACCGTCGACTCGAACCGCGTGGCGGCCGAGTACAAGAACGGCGTCCTCACTGTGCGGCTGCCGCTGCGTGAGGAAGCGAAAGCCGCGGACGATCAAGGTCGACGTCGCCGCGTAACCGAGACAGGAGGCGGGATGGGCGGGATGGGCTGGAAGGCAGTGACCGCGCCTGGCAGACCCGTCCCGCCCATCCTGCCAGTCCCTGCCCTTCCAGCCCGTCCTGCCCGCATGTTAGGCTGTGATCGGGACATGGACGACACGACCCTTCAGCCCGTCGAAGACGCCCAGATCGAGCCGCCGAGGATTCCGCCCGAACCGCTGCCGCCGATCGAAAGCCGGTTCCTGTTCGTCGACGTCGCGGCCTTGCGGGCCAAGCAGTTGCGCAAGGGCGCCCGGCCGCGCCTCGAGGACGAGGTTCCGCAGCATCACAAGGCCGAGCGCGTCGCGATGGAAGAGGTCCGGCGCGGCCTCGTGTACTACGACGTGCCGGCCAGGCCGGCGCGCGCCGAGGCGGCGGAATGAGCGGCGACGCGCTGCAGATCGCGATTGGGGCGCTCCAGGGGCTCGGCGCGAGCACGGTATTCGTCCTGGTGCTGTTCATCGGCTTCTGCGTCGTCGTCGGGTTCACGAAGACGAAGAAGACGGCCGGCGGGACCGCCGCGGTGGTCAAGAGCCTCGACGAGCGCATCACGCACCAGCCGATGGCCTACCTGGCCCCGACCGCGCCGCGCGGGCCGGCGGATCAACTCGAAAGCCCCGGAACTTCTCGAAGCTGCGCGCGCGTAGATCCTGAAGAGTGGCAGGCCCAGCGCCTGCTCGATGGAGGCCGCGCGGTGTTCTACCTGCTCACGCTGCCGTTTCGCCTGTTCTTTTGCCTCCTGTTCGGGCTCATCTTCCTGCCCTTCACGATCCTCTTTCTTCCGTTCATCATCCTGCTGGCTGATTCTGAAGGCGGCGGTCGCGCTCTTCGTGCTGCCCATCGCTGTCGCGATCGACGACCGGGTTCATCGGCGTGGTCGATCGCGCTGGTCGCCGCTGGCGTTCGCCCTCCTGATCCCGCTGGCTTGCTGTTCACGTCTGCGATCATCGGTCGCTCTGCGTGTCACGCGGCTGCTCACGCGAAACTCTCGGGCTGCCAACGCAGCCCAAGGTTGATAATCCGCTGCAGCACCGTTTCGTAGCTCAGGCCGATCTTCTCGGCTGACGCCGCGAAGTCCTCGCCCTGCGCAATCTGCGGGTTCGGGTTCGCCTCGAGCACCCAGACGTTGCCGTTGCCTCGTCCAGCCGCAGATCGATGCGGGCGTAGCCGCTCAACTCCAGCGCGCGGAAGGCGCGCTTGCACAAGTGCTGGATGCTGTCGGCCTGGGCCTCGGGCAGGTCCCGCGCCGGCGCCGCTGTCGATCCCGTATTTCTTCTGATACTTCACGCTCCACTTCACGCGGTCGGTCGCGATCCGCTTCGCGCCGTCCGGGCATGTTGGTGAAGAACAGCTCCCAGACCGGCAGCGCCTGCAGCGCCTGATTGCCGAGGATGCCGACGTAGAGCTCGCGTCCCTCGATGTACTGCTCGACGATCGCCGCCGTCCCGATGCTGTCGTGGATGAACGCGACGCGCTCCTTCAGCTTCTCGTCGCTGTCGACGACCGACGCCTGCGAGATGCCGATCGACGCCTCCTGGGTCAGCGACTTCACGATCAGCGGAAACGTGCAGCCGCTTGGGACGGCGGATCGGCCGCCCGATGCGGAAGACCTCGAACTCCGGCACCGGAGATGCGGTGGTAGGCGAGCAGCTTCTTCGACAGCGATTTGTCGCGCGCCAGCAGCAGCCCGCGCGGGTTGCAGCCGGTGTAGGACAGCTTCAGCAGCTCGAGGTGCGAGACGACGTTCTGATCGAAGATCGTGATGTCGTCGAAGCCCTCGAGCAGGTTGAACGCGATGTGCGGCTTCCACTCGGTGACGAGACGGCGGATCTCGCCGAGGTCGTCGTGCACGCCGCAGCGCCTGCACCTCGTGCCCCATCGCGCGTCAGCGTCGAGATGACGTCGCACTCGGTCCGCCACGGCGCGGCGGTGATGTCGGTGCCCTCTTCGACTTTCGCCGGCGGAATCAGGTGCCGATGCACCAGCGCGACGACGCGCAGCTTGTTCCCGCTCATAACGCCACCCGATGCCGGCCGCTGTGCAGGTAGTTCATCGTCTGCACGGTGAGGAAGACCATGAAGTCGATCTTGGTCGGCTTCTTCCGGAGTCGGTCAGCCTGCAGATTCAGCTCGCGGCAGCGATCGATGATCCGCCTCGATCAGCTGATCGATCGTGTACTGATAGCTGTCGGTGAAGCTGGCGACGGTGCTGCGCACTTCCTGTGCGGATGCTGCGTGACGAAGCGCGCCGCGGACGGGTTCTTCGCCGTACGCGGGCGCGTCCGAGAACAGGTTGCAGCAGATCGCTGTCGTAGAAGTCCGGGTGATCGAGGCCGTAGTGCTCGCGCTTCTTCCGGTAGTGTTCGCCGAGCGTCTTCTTCAGCCGCGGCAGCGGATCCATCTGCCGCTTCGAGCTGACGCGCGGCCGCCGCTGCGCCAGCTCCCGCATCAGGCGATCCATGTACTCGAGCTTCCGCTGCGCCGGCCAGCCGGCGTAGCGCGCTCGCCCACATGCGACGTTCGGGTCGAGCCAGACGGCGAACGTCTCGGCGAAGTCCTCGTCGGGGTGGCTCTGCGCGTACCAGTGATCGAGATGCTGGACGAAGCTCTTGCTGTACGGCTTCGGCGTGCAGTACTCGGGATACTCGATCGCCGGGTTGCCGAACAGCCGACGCCGCCGTCGGCCGCCGCCGCAGCGCGTAGGCGTTGTCGATGGCGTGCCCCGCCTCGTGCCGCAGGATCCGCGAGGCACGCTTCGGGATCGCCGCCTTCGACTTCGAGCATCTGCGCGAGCTCGAGCTTGCGCCAGCCGCGGATGCGCGAGATAGAACGGAATCGCGATTCCGGGCACGCCGTCTGGCGTGAACCATTCGTCGGACAGCCAGTAGTACGGCCGGAACGTCAGCCCGCGCGCGTCCATCTCCGTATTGAGCTGCGCAATGCGCGCTTCGAGATCGGTGCCCTCGATCGTGACGCCGAGATCGCACATGCGAACCTCGAGGAGCTGTTCGTCGGTGAACGCAGCCCAGGCGGATCACTCATGGGCGAGTGGGTCGCGTCGGTCGAGTCGGGCCGAGTGGGTCGCGGGTCGAGTCGCCTGGCGGTGCGCCGGATCGGCGGTAGTTGCTTTCCACCATGAGGTGTCGCGCTCGTAGGCGTCGGCGATGCGAAGAAGCGTCGCTTCGTCGAACGGCCGTCCGGTCAGCTGGAAGCCGACCGGCAGCCCGCCTCCGCTCGACGAATCCGCGCCGAGCTGCGGCGAGGCAGGCTTCGAGTAAAGCCGCAGGGGATGCTGATCGCCGGCAGTCCGGCCAGGTTCGCGCTCACCGTGAAGATGTCGGCGAGATACATCTGCAGGGATCCGACATCCGCTCGCCGATCCTGAACGCGGGAGTCGGGCTGGTCGGCATGGCGATCGCATCGACGGCGCCGGAGCCCTGAAACGCGTGCTCGTAGTCGCCGCAGGATGAGCGTGCGCACCTGCTGCGCCTTGAGATAGTAGGCGTCGTAGTAGCCGGCGCTGAGGACGTAGGTGCCGAGCATGATGCGGCGTTTCACCTCGGGGCCGAAGCCTCGTGCGCGCGTCTGCGCATACATCTGACGCAGGTCGTGATTCGGCATCCGGGGTTCGGGATTCGCCCGGAAGCCGTAGCGCACGCCGTCGTAGCGCGCCAGGTTCGAGCTCGCCTCGGCCGTCGAGACGAGATAGTAAACGGGGATCGCGTATTTCGCGTAGGGAGTTCGACGTCGACGAGCGTCGCGCCGCGGGCCTGCAGCGTGTCGAGGGCCGCGTGTCAGCGCGCGTGACACGTCGCCGTCGACACCCTGTTCGAGCAGCGAGCGCGGGACGCCGACCGCGAACGCCGCGCACGTCTCCGGTGAGCGCGGCCGTGTATGTCCGGCACCGGGGCGGCCGCGCTGGTGGCATCGGCCGGATCGGCGCCGGCCAGCACTTCCAGTGTCGAGGGCCGCGTCGTGAACGGTCACGAGTCAACGGTCCGATCTGATCCAGAGACGAGGCGTGCGCAATCAACCCGTAGCGCGATACCCGGCCGTAGGTCGGTTTGAGGCCGACGACGCCGCAGAGGGCGGCGGGCTGGCGGATCGAGCCGCCGGTATCGGACCCGAGCGCCAGCGGCGTCAACCGAGCCGCGATCGGCCGCCGCCGATCCGCCGCTCGTGCCGCCGGGAATCCGGTCGAGCGCCCATGGATTACGCGCCGGCCCGAACGCCGAGGTCTCGTTCGACGAGCCCATGGCGAACTCGTCGCAGTTCGGTCTTGCCGACCACGACGGCGCCGGCGGCGGCGAGCCGTGACACAACGGTGGCGTCGTACGGCGGCACGTAGCGCTCCAGCATCCGCGACGACGCGGTGGTGCGGATGCCGCGCGTGCACAGGTTGTCCTTGAGCGCCACCGGCACGCCGGCCAGCGGCGCGTCGCGCCAGCGATCGGAACTCCTCGTCGATCGCGCGCGCGCGCGCCAGCGCCTGCTCGGAGACGACGGTGTTGAAGCGCGTGCAGCGCCGGATCGAGCGCCTCGATCCGCGCAATCGCGTCGCGGCACAGGTCGGCCGCCGAGCGGCGCGCGAGCGGAACAGGTCGCGGGCGCCGCGAACCGTCGCGGCGTCGCTCATCCGATGACTCGCGGAACCCTGAAGAAGCCGCCCTCGAGCGCGTGCGATCGGCGTCGGGCGCGTTTGCCAGCGTGTCGGCGATGTCGAGCGACGGACCAACCGTGTCGGGGCGATCCGTGGTCTGCCGCGCGACCAGGCTCGCGGTGGGCGGCACGCCGGTCGTATCGATCTGCTGCACCTGATTGGCGTAGTCCAGAATGCTGCCGAGTTGCCGCGAGAAGAGATCGAGCTCCGCCGCATCGAGCTCGAGGTGCGCCAGCGCCGCGATTGCCGTCACCTGTTCGCGCGTCAGGATGGTGGGCATGGCAAATGCTACCATGCCGAAAAAACCGTCATGGCTGGCGGCTTAGCGGCGTTATGCCATCATCCATCTGTCGGAAGCATCTGTCCGGAAGCCATGACGCCTATCCGAACCCCCGCCGTCGCCGGCAGCTGGTATCCGGGAACGGCGTCTGCGCTGACGACAGCGATCGACGGTCATCTGGCCGCGACGCATCGCGATCTGGTCGGCGACCTGGTCGCACTCGTGGCGCCGCACGCCGGACTGATATCCGGGGCCGGTGGCGGCGCACGCGTATCGGCTGCTCGAGGGCCGCACGTTCGACGTCGCGGTGCTCGTCGGTCCGTCACATTTCGTCGGCTTCGACGGCGTGTCGATCGTGTCATCCGGTGGCTTCGCGACGCCTCTGGGCGTGTCGCCGATCGACGCGGATTGCGCGCAGATCCCTTCGCGAGACCTCGCCGATCATCCGCGAGCATCCGACCGCGCATGCCCGCGAGCACTCGCTCGAGATGCAGCTGCCGTTCATTCAGCGGCTCGCGCCCGCGCTGCCGATTGTGCCGCTGGTCGATGGGGTATCAAACCGCGCAGACGGCGTTCTCGCTCGGCGACGCGCTCGCCGCGGCGCTCGACGGACGCCGTGCGCTGCTGGTGGCCAGCACCGATCTGTCGCATTACCACGACGCGGCCACCGCGAAGAGCTGGATACCGTCGTCATCGACTGCGTATCGCAGCTCGACGCCGATCGACTGCAGCGCGCGCTCGACGATCAACCCGGCCACGCCTGCGGCGGCGGTCCAACGGTCGCCGTCATGCGCGCGGCCCGACAGCTCGGCGCGCGCGACGCCGTCGTCCTCGACTACGCGGATTCCGGTGACGTGTCGGGCGACAAGTCCAGCGTCGTGGGCTACCTGGCGGCGGCGATCGGTCGATTCTGAAAACAACCGCGGAGACGCTGTGAGATCGCGGAGCATAATTGGCTCTGCGTGCTTTGCGAGCGCTACGGTTGAGTGAGTATGACCTGTGATGACGACCGCGCCTGGCTGCTCGGGCTCGCCCGCGACGCCATCGTCGCGTACGTGAGCGCGCGGGAGCTCGTCACCTCGATCACCGGGGCGATTGCCGAACGGCACGGCGGCGTCTTCGTGTCGCTCCATCAAACACAGCGAGCTGCGCGGCTGCATCGGCCACGTCGAGGCCGACGAGCCGCTGGGCCGCGTGGTGCCGCGCTGCGCCGTGGCGGCCGCCTCGACCGATCCTCGTTCCCGCCGGTCAGCCTCTCCGAAGTGTCCGAGCTGGAAATCGAGATCTCCCTGCTCGGTCCGCTCGAACCGATCCGACGGACCCGCCGACGTGATCGTCGGCCGGCACGGACTGGTCGTCGAGCGTGAATGGCACCGTGGCCTGCTGCTGCCGCAGGTCGCGACGGAATGGGACTGGGATGCCGAGACGTTTCTCGCGACAGACGTGTCACAAGGCCGGCCTGCCGCGAGACGCGTGGAAACACTGGGCCAAAATGTGGAGGTTCGAAGCGGAGGTGTTCGGCGAGAAACATCCACCGCACGCCGCCTGACCGAGGTTAGACTTGTTCCGCCCTCGCCCGCCGAGGCAGCCTATTCTGGGAGGTCGTCGATGCCGACCGACCGTCTGCGATCGCTCACTCGGTTTCCTCAGCGCGCTGGCCCTGCGCACTGCTCGTCGTCGTCGATGTCGCCCGGCGCCGCAGGCGCCGCGACGTCCGCGGCCGCGGTGACGTTCACGAAAGACATCGCACCCATCCTGCAGCGAAGCTGTCAGGGATGCCATCACGCCGACGGCGTGGCGCCGATGTCGCTCGTCACCTACGACGAGGTCAGGCCGTGGGCGCGGGCGATGAAGACGCGGACCGCGCCTGCGGAGCCAGCGCGGCGCGATGCCGCCGTTGTTCGTCGAGAAGAACATCGGCATCCAGAAGTTCAAGCACGATCCGTCGCTGAGCGAAGAGCGAGATCGCGAAGATCGCGACAGTGGGCCGACAGCGGCGCGCCGCGCGGCAACCCGGCCGACATGCCGAAGCCGCTGGACTTCGACGACGACCGACAGAGTGGACGATCGGCGAACCGGATCTGATTCTGAAATCACGGGAAGTGCTGGTCCCGGCCGCCGGCCCGGACTGGTGGGGCGACATCGGGCTCGTGCCGACCGGTCTGACCGAGGATCGCTACGTGTCGGCCGTCGAAGTGCGCGAGGTCAACGACATCCCGCAGCGGCGGCGGCGACGAAGACCGTCGGCGGACGCTACGTCTTTCACCACATGACGTACTCGAGCGTGCAGATGGGCGAGCGCGGATCGGCCGACGAAGCTCGCGAGCAGCTGGCCGATTCACGAGGTCGGACGCAACGCCGACATCTTCCCGCCGGAAGCCGGCCGGCTGCTGCAGGTCGAATTCGGCGCTCGCGCTGAGCGCCGGTCACATTCACTCGAACGGACGCGAGACGCAAGGCGCACCTCGAGTTCGCGTTCAAGTTCTTCCCGAAGGGCTACAAGCCGCTGTACGCGCCGCTCGACGCTGCGGCTCGGCAACGGCATCGACATCGACGTGAAGCCGAATCAGGCGAACCAGGAGCTGCATGCGTACGCCACGCTGCAGGAGCACACGAAGATCATCGCGTTCGAGCCGCACCTGCACGCGCCCGGCGTGCGCATGTGCCTCGAAGCGATCTGGGGCCACAACATCCAGACGCTCAACTGCGTCGGCTACGACCACAACTGGGTCAAGCAGTACGTCTACGACGACGATGCGGCGCCGCTGCTGCCGAAGGGCACCATCGTCGCACCTGATCGGCTTCCTCGATACGACCGCCGCGAACCAGCAATCCCGCCGACCCGCGAAACTGGGCCGGCGGCGGCCGCCGCTCGATCGCCAACATGTTCATCGACCTCGGCTACTCGGTCACGCTCACCGAAGAGCAGTTCCAGGCCGAGATGGCCAGGCGCCGCAGAACATGAAGAACCGGAACGACTACGACATCGGCTGCCCGCTGTGCTGGGCGCCGCCGACCGCAGACGACGATGCCGGGCACGATCAGCCAGCAGAAGCCAGTGATGCGATCGGTCGCGTCCGGCGTGGATCGCGTCGCGGCTGTTGCTCGCTGCGCTCGCGGCTGCCGCCTGGCTGACGACGCCGGCCGCGCAAACTCGGTTCACGTACTCGAGCAGGGCAGACCGTCTCGCCGGCCTACGAAGGCTGGATGCCGAACGCCGACGGCTCTTCGCGATGTTACTTCGGCTACATGAACACGAACTGGCTGGAGGAGTTCGACGTCCCGATCGGACCCGACAATGCGATCGAGCCCGGCGGCCCGGATCAGGGACAGCCGACGCATTTCTATCCCCGGCGCAGCCCGTTTCCTGTTCACGGTGCAACGTGCCCAGGAGATTCGGCACGGCAAGGAATTGATCTGGACGCTCACGACGCACGGCAGGACCGAGAAAGCGCCTACGCATCGCTCAAGACCGACTACCAGATCGACAAGCAGGTGATCTCGACTGAAGTCGGCGGCGATTTCGGCAGCCTCCGCGACGAACTCCGCACCGAACCTGCCCGCCGGAGCTGCGGGTCGAAGGTGCGAAGAGGCGGAGCGCGAAGGTCGGCGAAGCGGTCACGCTGGTCGCGTTTGCCGGCGATCCCGACAACCTGCCCGGCGAGGAGGACGGAAAGCCGCAGCCTCGCGACGCCAGCGGGCGGACGCTGGATGAATCGACTGCCGCCGTCGCCGCGCGCGACGCCGTCGCCGACTGCCTGCGAACCTCGCGAACATCATCTACCGGCCGCCTTCGTCGATCGTGCCCTCGAGCGGCCCCGGACTGCGCTTGTCCTGGATCGTCTACCGCGGCAATGCCGCCGACCGTGACCTTCACGCCCGATCAGATGAAGACCTGGACCGACACGCGGGCGTACGCGAACTCGCCGTGGTCGCCGCCGTATCACGATTCCCGTCCCGCCGCCGGACGGCAAATGGACCGCGCAGGTCACGTTCGCCGAGCCGGGCGACTACGTGCTGCGCGCGGTCGCGAGCGACGGCTCGATCTTCACCTACGACAACGTCACGGTCAGCGTCACGCGCTAAGCCCGACCTTCCGAGACTCGTTCACGAAGCGCGGACACCGGCTCGTTCACGCCGCGCAGTGTCTCCGCAAAGGGACTACAGCTGACTTCCGTTTGGGACGAGACAGCGTCAGAGCCGTCCACGCATTGCCGTGTAATGCGTCAGTGCACGCTCGATGGCACCTCGCTTGAACCTCGAGAGATTCAGGAGGGACACGATGAGAAAGCCCATCGACCTGGTTGGCGGCCGGCATCGTGACGTTGACATGCGGAGTCAGGCGTTCGCGGGTCCGACGGTCGGTGACCTGCGGATCGGGTCAGCGCGCCATCGTCCGGAACGCGTTCGTTCGCGGCGAGACCGTGACTCGCGTCGACTGCGCCGGCTCCGGATACCGCACCGCATACCCACCAGACCGCACGCTATCGCCCGAGCGGCGGCATCGATCGTGGCAGAAGAGCGCGCTGATCATCGGCGGTTCCACCGCGACGGCGCCGGCATCGGCGGAATCGTGCATGGAAGAAGGGGCGCTCGTCGGCGCGGCGCTGGCGGCGGCGCGTCGAGCATCTACGGGCGCGCGGCGTCGCCACGCCTGTGATGCGGTAGCCCGTTCGAACGCGACACCACGAGGACACAGGACACAAAGCAATAATCTCTGACCTTCGTGTCCTTGGTGTCCTTTGTGTCGAGGTCAACCCGGGCGAACACCCGCGCATCGCCCCAGCGCGCGCTGGCGCGAAGCGAGCAGCACGTTTCCGCGCACGCCGATGCCAGGCTTCGAGTACCCGGACGGCACGAACAGGCATGCCTGCCGCGACCACCGGTCGGCGGCGTTGATCGTGCCGCCCTGCGCCGCGCACGCCGTTCACCAGTGTCGAACTCGCGCGCCGTCCTCGGAACTGCCACAACGCACGGCCGTCCGTCGTCGAACACGCGTAGACGGTTCCAGCGCTCGAGCCGAAGAACAGCACGCCCGGCATCGACACTCGCCGGCGCCGCGCCGCCATCAGCCGGCGCCGCCCGCCAGGCCAGGGCGCCGTCGGCCAGGCGCAGCGCCGGCGACAGCCGAGCGTCGGCGTCGCGCGCGTGACAGGAAAGTAGCCGAGCCGGTCGTCGGCGGCCGAGCCCCACATGATCGCCGCCGCCCCCGTTGTCGATGCCGAGCTCCGACCTGACGACTCCACACGATGGCCCCGTCCTCGATCGGGATCGAGCGCCCACGCGTGGCCGTCCTTCTGGCCGATGACGATCAGCGTTCGTCCATCCGGCAGCGTGCGCAGAATCGGCGCGTTGCCGAAGTCCATGTCCGGGCCGAGGTCGTCGGGACACGTTTCGGACTTGTTGTCCTTCGGCACGAGCGGCCGGTATTTCCGGGACAGTCCCTGACGTCGGCGTCGCCCGCCATCACCCGTGTCTGACCCAACGGCGCTGCGCCGGTGTCGAGATCGAACGCGACGACCGCGTCCGACGCTGTTGGCGGCCGGCTCGCCGTGCAGGCGTTGCCCGTCGCGACGTAGACGGCCCGCCGCTTCGAGGTCGACGGTCGGCGACGACCAGACGCCGGCGCCGGCAGGTCCCCAGAGCTGGACGCCCTTCGACGTCTTTTTCAGCTGGACCGGTTCCTCGGGAATCGTGTACGCCGTCCACAACCGTTCGCCGTTCAACGCATCGTAGGCGATGACTCCGCCACGGAACGTGCAGCATGGATAGTTCGGATTGCCCGCGCCCGATTCCTCGAGCGAGGACAGCGGGACGTAGAGGCGTCCCGCGACCAGCGTCGGCGCGCCGGTCACGCGCGCGATCGCGTGCGTGTCGGTCCGATCGCTCCAGACCTGCGGCGCCGGTCTCGGCGTTCACGGCGTAGATGTTTCCTTTGACGTCGCCGAGCTTGACGCGAGAAACCGATGCGCGCGCGGTGCCGGCGCCGATCGTGATGGCGCGTCCGCACGCCGGCGTTCGCCCGGAACGACCAGTGGACGCAGCCGGTCGCCGCGTCGAGCGCATACACGAACCCGGTATCCGCGCCGACGAAGACCCGGCCGCCGACGACCGACGGCTGTCCGTAGGCGGAGTTGCCGTCTGGAAAGCCGAACGCCCACTTCAGCGCCAGCCTCGGCACGTCGGCGGCAGTCAGGCCGGGACGGTTCTGGAATCGCGAGTTGCCGCCGTCGACGCCCCATCCGTTCCATTCCGAGCCCTTGACACGGTTCGAACGGAGGACGGCTCGTCGCAGCGCGTTCTTCATCGTGCGACGCATCGCCGGCTGGCCGCGGCGCCGAGAGGCGCGGCCACCCACGTACACCGCGACGACGCGCTTCTCGAACTCGGTCAGGCCCTGCGCGTATCGGCGCCATCGAGCCGGTCGTGATCGAGGCGAGCACTTCTTCCGGGCGTGCGGCGATTCAGCGAGACGTCGTGCCGGATCGGTGCGACGTGCCGTCTGCGCGTCCGCCCGGCGTCGTGGCAGCCGCGCGCAGCGATCGGTGAACGCGTAGATTCCGGCGTTGGTGTTCTGCGGGTGCGCCAGGTCCTGCGCCAGGCGCGGGCGGCTGGCTCTGCACGGCGGCCGCCGCCAGCAGCAATCCGAGGCAAGACGCTCTCAAGCTATTGGCCGCGGCTGGCCGCCGTCCTGGTTCGCGGCTCCGAGTGCGGCGCCGCCCTTGTACACCGTTCCGTCCTTCACCACGATCTCCACGTTCGACAGCGCCGATGATGTCGAACAGCGGGTTGCCGTTGACGACGATGATGTCGGCGAGCTTGCCCGGCTCGATCGTGCCGAGGTCGCGGCCCTTGCCGATGATCTGCGCGTTGACGCGCGTGGCCGCGGCGATGGCGCGCTGCGGCGTCATGCCCATGTCGACGTGCACCTTGATCTCGCGCCACAGCGCCTCGCTGTGGAAGTTCATCGGCGTGCCCGCAGTCGGTGCCCATGCCCATCACCGCGCCCGACTCGATGAACTGCTTGACGCCGCGCTCGCGGAACAGCATCTCGCGATCGGTGCGCTGGAAATAGCGGAGCGCCCACCAGTTCTTCAGCGAGTCCTGCACCTCGGCGTAGATGTCCGCGCGCGAACGCGCTCTTTCAGATCGGGATCCTGCAGCCGCTCGGGAAACGCCGCCGTGTCCGGATACACCCACGCGCGATGCGCGGCGGTGACGACGACCGGACGTCCGGCGTTGACGATGTCGGTGATCAGCTCTTTGCTGTACGGCGGCGCGGTGCCGGCAGAGCCGACGTGCTGCAGCACGTCGACGCCCGCCTCGAGCGCGTGCCGCACGTCCTCTTCGGCGTAGACGTGCGCGTAGACGCGGATGCTGGTGCTTGTGCGCCGCCGTCGACGATCGCCTTGTAGTCGTCGAACGTCAGTCCCGCGTGCGCCTTGATGTGATCGACGCCGGCAGTCGCGAGCCGCTCGGCCTGCTGCGCCGGCCTCGGCGGACGAGGCGATGTTGAGGCCGCCGAAGCCGACCTGCATCGCGGCGGCGGCGCCGGCCGCGGAGAGCCGCGCGATCCACGGTCCGCTGACGAACATCGCGCGATCCGACGATCTCGCCCTTGTTGATCCGATCGCGAATGCTTCAGGCTCGGCTCGAGCGGCGCGCCGAGATCGATCGTCGGTCGTCACGCCGGCCATCAACAGCTGCCTGGCCGAGATCTCCATGACCTGCGTCAGCATCGCGTCGCCGCCATGAGCCGTTGATCCACGGGAACCACGTCTCGTAGCTGCCGTGGCCGAGGACGACGAGATGGCCGTGCGTCTCGATCAGACCGGGCAGCATCACGCGGCCGCTGGTGTCGACAATCGTGGCGTCGGCGGGAATCTTCACTTCCGACGCCGGACCGGCGGCGACGATCTTGTTGCCCTCGATCACGACCGCCGCGTGGTGGATCGGCGGCACTTCGTAGCCGGTCAGCAGCATGCCGCCGACGAGCGCGAGGCGGCGGGGTGTCTGCGCGTGCGGCGCCAGAGCCGGACAGCAGCAGAGCGCCGACGACGAGGACCGATGCGCGCGAGTGGCCGCGGCGTGCTCACGCGAAGGTCGCCGAGGCGGCTCGAAGCGGCCCTTTGAGCACGGCCGCGGTGTCGTCGTAGCCGAGCCACTCCGCTGATCGCCGTCGCGTAGACGCGCCTGAAATCGGTCGTCATCTTCAGGTTGCCGTCGTCGAGATCGGTGAGGCTCGGCGGCTGGCCGTAGAAGCCGCCCTTGACGTGCTTTGCCGAACGAGGAACATCGGCGTCGCGGTGCCGTGATCGGTGCCGAGGCTGCCGTTCTCTTCGACGCGGCGCCCGAACTCCGTGAACATCATCACCGCGACGTCGTCGCGCGCGGCCGATGCGCGCGATGTCGTCCATGAACGCGCGGACCGCGTCGGCGGTAGCATCAGCAGACGGCTGTGCAGGTCGCGCCTGCTGCACGTGCGTGTCGAACGAGTTGCCCTGATAGGCGACGTAGTAGAGGCGCGTCGGCATGCCGGCGGCGATCAGCGCGGCGACGCGCTGCAGCCCGCCGCCGAACGCGTTGCCGATGCCGTAGTCCACCGGCGTGCGATACGCCGCTGACGCCTGGCGGACGAAGTCGGAGCTGTCGGCGGCGTTGCGCGCGGTCGCGGCGAGGAAGTCGAGCGTCGGATTCGACGCCGCCGCGCGGCTCGACTCAGCTCGCCGAGCGCGCGCTTCTCGTCGTCGGTGCCGTCGCGGCGGAAGCGGGCCGGATCGTCGAACACGAGCGGCGAATGCTTGCCGCTGCGGACGGCGAGCGACTGCGACGTCGCCGATGTTGACGATGAGGTTGCGGGTCGCCGGGTTGTAGTGATCGTCGGCAAGCCGGCCGAGCCAGCCGAGCGGCTCGCCGCCGTTGGGCACGCCGGTGTGCCAGTAGCTCATCGACGAGAAATGCGAGAAGCTCGGATGGTCGTAGCCGCAGCCGTGGACGACCGCCATGCTGGCCGTCCTTGACAGAGCCGCTCGAAGCCGACCATCGACGGGTGGAAGCCGAAGCCGTCGCTGACCTTGATGCACCTCGCGCGTCGGAATGCCCAGATGTGCGGCCGCGCGCGGTAGTACGCCGGGTCGCCGTGCGGCACGACGGTGTTCAGGCCGTCGTTGCCGCCGGACAGTTCGAGCGACGACGAGGATGCGCTCGGGATGCTTCTCGATGCTCGTGCCCTGGAGCGCCTGCGCCGTGAGCGCCGCCGACGTGCGGCTCGAGACGAACATCGGCAGCCCGGCGCCGACGCCGATCCCGTAGAGGCCGCGCGCGAGGAAGTCGCGTCGAGAACAGCTGCACGCCATTCGAGCACCTCTGCTGTCTATCCGTTCGGACCTGACCGAGTTGGTGCTCCGGCGTGCTCAACACGCAGATACAGCAGCTCGCGCAGCGCCGGCTCCAGCTTGTCGCCCGGGCGCAGCTCGGAAGAGCCGAGCGCGTCCCGGAGAAAGTCGACGAGCGACGGCGCGATCCTTCTCGCCGAGGGCTGACGCTCAGGAACCGCCGGACGCACAGCTGATCGACGAGCCCGTCGACCGTCGTCGCGTGCGCCGTCGGCCATCATCGCCGTCAGGCTCGATCGCGGCGACGCGCGCGCGGAATCGGCTTCGTTCGCTCGAACGCCATCAGGTAGCCGCGGTAGCTGGCGTAGCGCGTGTTGTAGTCCTCGTCGCGGTCGAGCCATGCATGTTGACTCTCGGCGTCGCCGGTGCCTTCCTTGGTCGCCTCGGTGATGTTCATCCCTTTCTGCGAGGTTCTCGCCGACTCGCGCGTAGGTGGCCGGCATCTGGCGATCGGGCGCGCGGAACGTCTCCGCGATCCGCGAACAGGACGTCGCGAAACAGGTTGCCGCGCTGCAGCAGCGTGGCCGGCGTGATCCACGTCCGGCCGCCGGCCCAGCCCGCGACGTTCGGCGGATCGAACAGCGCCTGTCCAAGTCCGCCGGTCAGGCGGCCGAAATCCGGAATCGGTCGGCAGCTCGCGCAGTCCCAGTCTTCTTGTAGCGTCGACACGACCAGCGTCGACGGGACTCTTGATCTGCGTCGCCATCGACGGCGGCGCTGTAGAAGTCCTTCGACAGGAAGATGCCGTTTGAGGAGCGGCTTCATCTGGTAGCCGCTCGACGCGGAACGCGCGGCCGAGCTCGGCGCTGACCGCGAGGCGACACCGTCGTCGCGGACGAAGAATCGGTAGATCTTCGCCGCCACGAATTCCGCGGTCACCGGCTGCGCGAGGATCGCGTCGATGATGTCGGTGCCGTCGAGCGGTCCGGTCCGGCCGATGAACGTCTTGTCGCCGAAGTCGTGCTGCTCGCGGTCGAACTTGAACGCGAGGACGTCGTTCGTCCAGCCGGTGAACGCGCGCGCCGCCTCGCGACGTCGCGCTCGGTGTAGTTGCCGACGCCCATCGTGAACAGCTCGAGCAGCTCGCGGCCGAAGTTCTCGTTGGGATGCTTCTTGACGTTCTCGCCGTTGTCGAGATACACGAGCATCGCCGGGATCCTGCAGGATCCCGACGAGCAGCGTCGCGCAGCTCGCCCTGACGCGTTCGCGCGCAGCATCTCGTTCTGCCGCAGCATCATGCGGTAGTCGCGCACCTTGACGTCGCCGGTGGCGAAGTGGCCGTGCCAGAACAGCGTCAGCTTCTCTTCGAGCGGGCGCGCTGCGTCGTCGAGCATGCGGTTCGCCCACCAGACGCCGAGCCGCTGCGTTTCGATCGCGTTGGCGCGGAGGCCGTAGAAGAACTTGTCGACGACGGGCTGCAGACGGCGCGGCGATCCGGCCGGCAGCGACCGGCACGCCGAGCGCTGCGCCGCGCTCGCGCGCCAGCGCGCACGGCATCGGCGCGGCTCGGCGGAAACGGATCCATGCCCGGATCCCACACGCCCGATTCCTCGAACGGCTTGACGGCGCTGTTGTCGATGGCTTCGTAGTCGACCAGTCGATCGACCGCCTGCTGCGGCGTCAGCCGGGCCAGACGCTCGATCTCGTCGGGCGTGGCGCCGAAGCCGGCGCGCTCGATGAGGTGCGCCGCGCGCTCGTAGGTCCAGTCACGCGGGGCGATCGGGGCGAGATCGTCCGTCCACGACGGCGGCGTTTCCGCGGCGCCCGCGTGCGATTCCGACCGCGCACACCAACGTGAGGGACAGCCAGCGAAGGATTCGGCAGGTCATGGAGCCTCCTGCGACCGGGGTGATTGTAAGCTGGATGCCCGGCGGCTTGACACGTAGGCGCGACCCTTGGCAGGGTCGCGATCGCGATGCCTGCTAGGGCTGCCCGGTCGCGGGCAGGCTGAAGGCCCGCGCCATACGAGCCGCCCGTGTCAGTGGCGCCCTTTGCGTCTACGGCGCCGCGGTAGCTCGACGACGCGCGTACGCTGACGGCTCGCTCCGCAGCAGCAGGTGCAGCGGGACCGCCAGGACCATGATGATCGCGCTGCAGACGAAGATCAGGTGCAGGCCGCTCGTGAGCGAGGTTTTCACGTTGGTGAACAAGCGTCTGGAGCAGCGCGGCCCCGCCCGGCACCCGGCCGAACGCCGCGTCGAGCTGCGGCCGGATCTGCACGAGCAGAAGCGGGTTCGAGAAGTACGGCAGCGCCACCGGCGGCACGTGCGCCGGCATCGACTGCGCGAAGTCGCGGTGATAGCGCGTGAGCATCATCGACCCGAACGCCGCGACGCCGACCGTGCTGCCGATGGATCGGAAAGAAGATCGTCGACGAGGTCGCGGCGCCCATCTGTCGCGCGCGGCGCGACGTTCTGCACGGCGATCGTGTAGACCGGCTGCAGCAGGCCCATGCCGAGGCCCGCGATGATCATCGCCGTAGACGACGGACATCCGCGGCGTCGCGGCGTCCATGCTGCGCGAAGAGACATCATGCCGGCGGCCACCAGGACCGATCCGGCGATCGCGACGCCTTGTACTTGCCGGTCCGCGAAACGCGTCTGTCCGCCGACGATGCTGCCGATCGACGGCGCCCATCATCAGCGGCGTCAGCAGGTTGCCGGACCGCGTCGCCGACACGCCGAGCACGCCCTGCATGAACAGCGGCAGGTAGATGATCACGCCGAACATGCCCATCGCCGAGCACGAAGACGCAGACCGAGCAGATGGCGATCACCGGATGTCGCGAAGAGCACCAGCGGAATGATCGGCTCCGGCGACCGCGACTCGACGTAACAGAAACGCGCCCAGCATCACCGCCGACGAGCGCGAGCAGCGACTCGACGCGCGTCGACGCTCCAGCCGTACTCGCGTCGCCCACGTCAGCGCCGAGCAGCAGCGGCACGACGCAGCGCGATCAGCGTCGCGAAGCCGGCCCAGTCCAGCGACGCGCGTGCGACCGCGCGGCTTCATGTGCGGGAACTCGAAGTAGATCGCGGCCACCGCGATCGACGCCGACCGGCAGATTGACCCAGAAGCAGGCGCGCCACGACCACTGGTCGGTCAGCCAGCCGCCGAGCGTCGGTCCGAAGATCGACGCGACGCCCCACACCGCGGCGAAGAGGCCCTGATAGCGGCCTGCGCTCGGTCGGCGAGAAAGATGTCGCCGACGATCGTGAAGAGCAGGCCCATCACCATGCCCGCGCCGATGCCCTGCAGGCCGCGAAACAGGATCAGCTGGCCCATGCCGTCGATCGGCAGGAACGTCGAGCGTCGCCGGCTGCGCCGCACAGCGCCGACGTCGACCACGAACAGCGTCGCGCCGAGCAGGAAGAACGGCTTGCGTCCGTGGATGTCCGGACAGGCTGGCGAAGATCGGCACCGACACGCGTGGACGTCAGCAGTGATAGGCGGTCGCGACCCACGGATAGCGATCGAATCCCGACAGCGACGCGATGATGCGCGGCTCGGCGGTGCCGACAATCGTCTGATCGATGGCCGCGAGCAGAGGCTGCCGAGCAGAAGGCCCGTCAGCGTGCTCCACGAGGCTGCGGCCGCAGCCAGCGGCACGACTCCCGATGGTAGAAGACCTTCTGCACTCTGCCGTCGTCATCTCACCGCGTCCACTCTCCGAAACGCGCCTGATTGCAGCGGCCCGCATCGCCCATTTGGCGTCCTCTGTTACCCTCTCTGTGTCCTATCGGCGGTTCGATCGAGGTTTCTGCAGCGTGTTCGGGTGCCGTTCGTCCAGCGGGATCCGCGGCGATCGGGCCGGTCGCCTTGCCCTGCGCCCTTCGCGGCGTTTCCACAACTGCAACATCGGGAGATACGCGCGAACGCGGCGGTCGTTGACGATCCGCCGAAACGGCTCGAGGTCCGAGGCAGCCCTCGACCGATGTGCGTCGTGGCGATCGACGCCGGCTGCCGAGCTGCGGCTGCTTCGAGTCGTTCAGATGAAACGCCTTCAGCCGGTCGAATCCGATCAGCGCGGCCGAACTGCTTGAACGTCGGCGCGTAGCCTCCGGCGAGCGATGATCGTATCCCGACGCGAAGCAGGTGGCAGGTGTCCAGACAGACGCCGACGCGGCGGGTGGTCGTGCGTCTGCGCGATGATGGACGCGAGCTGCTCGAACGTCGCGCCGAGCGCACGTGCCCTGGCCCGCCGTGTGTTCGAGCAGGATCATCGTCTGGCCTCGGCGGCGGCCGCGCCAACAGCCATCCGAGCAGCAGCCGTCCGCGATCAGCGTCGAGGCCCTCCGCCTCGCTTCCCGCCGTGTAGCAGCCCGGGTGCAGGACGACGCCCGTCAGGCCGAGCGCGTCCGGCGCGGTCGATCTTCGTCGCCCATGGCTTCGAGTCGATTGCTGCCGCAGCGCCGGGCTCGTCGTCGCGAGGTTGATCAGGTAGCTGGCGTGCGAGACGACCGGGCCGATGCCCGACGGCCTTGATCCGTCTGGCGGAACTCCTGCGATCTCCTCGCGCGGAATCAGCCGGCCGCGCCACTGGTTCGCGTTCTTCGCGAAAGATCTGCAGGGCGTCGCAGCGATGCACGATCGCGCGTTCGACCGGCGCGCGGCAGCCCGCCCGCCACCGACATGTGCGCGCCCAGGCGCGGAATCACGAGCCTGCTCACGGCGTCCCGAGGTCTTCGGCGACGACGCGGCCGCTCGGCGTCGATGCGGACGACGGCGGTGAACAACCGCGATTGCGCCAGTGCCCGTTCGCCCGGCACGACCGCCCCGGTAAAGCGCATGTCGGTCCAGCGAACGGCGGTCGCCCTCGGGCGTCGACGGCCGAGCGGGCCGCCGGAAAGCGCGAGAAGCCGAGGAACACCTGGCCGAGATGCGTCTGAGCGGCCTGCAGGACCGTTGGTGTCCAGACATTCGGATAGCGAAGCGTCAAGCGCCACGGCGCCTCGTCCTCGATGTCGCTGTCACTGGAAGCGGCCGTCGAGGAGATCGATGTCCCGGATCTCGTAGGCGTTCGGTACTGCGCGACGATGCGCCATTGAAAAGGCGAGCCGAACGTCGGCAACGCGGCCACGTCGACCAGGCACCGTCTTCCCTCCGGGCGGCGGCGACGCGCACCGTCGTCCGCGGCCACGAGTCGATCGGCGCGATTGCGCGAGTCGTCTGTATCGCACCACGCGGCGAGCGTCGGACCGAAGATCTTCGGCACGAGCTCCAGAGCCTGATGGTGGGCGTAGGCGCGCAAGCCGTAGTTCGCCGCCATCAGCGTCAGCACGACGGCGGCCTTGCTGCGCCGCACCGCCGGCGGACGGACGGCCGAAGCCGAGCGAGCCCGCCAGCAGCATCATGAGCAGGTAGATGTCGACGATCGGCATCCAGTCGACGGCGAACCAGTGCCAGTCGAACGGGCTCAGCAGCCCGGTGCCGTACGACGTCGGCAGATCCATCAGCACGTGCAGGACGACGCCGATCATCGAGACCGGCCACGAGCATGGCGAACGAGCGCGTCAGGTCGACGTTGGCGGTCGGCCGTCGCTTCCGCGGTGGACCGGCGGCGGTCGATGACACGGCGGCCGGCCCACACCAGGCCCGCGGTCACGACGCCGAGGGCCAGCACGCCGAGCGGGCCGTGCGTCGGGCCGCGGTGCCATTTCAGATAGGTTGATGGCGCCGCCGGCGGTGGCGACGATGTCGATGTCGGGCGCGTTCGAGGCGAGGAGCGAGCGTCGCCGTCGTGCCGCGCCCGGCGCGCCCGAGCGGCGTGCGCGCCAGCGTCAGCGCGAAGAGGCTGTGTGTCAGGTTATCCAAAGTCGCTAATATAGCAGCATGCGGAAAACGTCCGTGGTGCGCGGCCTGCCGCTCCTGATCGCGCTCGTCGCGCCGTCGCCCGCGTCTGCGTGGGGCACCGCCGCGCATCGGCACATCATGGCGCGCGCCATCGAGCTGCTGCCGGCCGGAGCTGAAGCCGTTCTTCGCTTCAACACAAGGACGAGCTGGTGATGCGCGTCGATCGATCCGGATCTCTTCCGCGTCGCTGGGCTGGGAGGAGGATCCCGAATCACTTCGTCAACTTCGGGGCGAAGGAGCTGGGCGAGTATCCGTTCAGCGAGCTGCCGCGCGAATACGGCGCCGCGATCGAGAAGTTCGGCATGGCGACGCTCCGCAGCGAACGGCCTGCTGCCGTGGCGCCAGCAGGAAGAGTTCGGCAACCTGCGGCGCGCGTTCGAAGGCTTCAACGCGCGAGACCTCCGGACCCGGCAACGCCGTGCTGTTCGCCGCGGTCATGTCGCACTACATCCAGGACGCGCATCAGCCGCTGCATGCGAGCGTCAACTACGACGGGCAGATGACCGGCAACAACGGGATTCATGCGCGATTCGAGACGGCGCTCTTCGAGCGGTTCCAGTCGCGGCTGACGATCCGTCCGGCGCCGCCGACGCCGATCCTCAACCCGCGCGACGCGGCGTTCGACGCGCTGCTCGCCAGCTACCAGCTGGTCGATCCGATCCTCGAAGGCGGACGACGCGCAGCCAAGCGGGCAAGGACACGTACGACGACGAGTAACTTCGAGCGCCTCTTCACCACAGTGCGGCCGATCCTCGAGCAGCGCCTCGGCGAGGCGATCACGGCGACCGCCGGGTTGATCATGGGCGCCTGGGAGCAGGCCGGCAGGCCCGGTGCTGAAGCCCGCCGAGGGCCCGCGCCCGCCGCAGAAGATCAAACGCGTTGAGGCTTCGCGAGATTGCCGATCGGCCTCGGGTGCCGCCTCGAAGGCGACGGCGACATCGAGATCGTCCGCATCGCCAGCCTCAAGCAGGCGCAGCCGGGCGACTTGTCCTTCGTCGCGAACGCGCGGTATCTCCGGCAGATGGCCGCGACGCAAGGCGTCGGCGGTCATTCTCGGCACCACGATCGGGACGCGTCGGCGCTGCCGTGCGCCGTCCTCCGCGCGGACGATCCGTATCTCGGCGTTCGCGCGCGCCGTGTCGCTCTTCGTGCAGACGGCGCCGCCCGCGACGGGCGTGGATCGCCTGAGCGGCGATCGCCAGCGATGCCGCGATCGGCGCCGACGTGTCCGATCGGTCCGTTCGTCACCGTCGGCGCCGGCGCGTCCATCGGCGCGCGGACGATCGTGTATCCCCACGCCGTCATCGGCCCCGGCGCGCGGATCGGCGACGACTGCGTCATCCACGCGCACGTCTCGATCCGCGAGCGCGTCGTCGTCGGCAACCGCGTCGATCGCTTCAGAACGGCGCGGTGCTCGGCAGCGACGGCTACGGGTTCGCCCGGCAGAAGGACGGCATCGCACCTCAAGATCCCGCAGCACGCCGACGTCGTCATCGAAGACGACGTCGAGATCGGCGCCAACTCGACGGTCGATCGCCCGGCGATCGGCGAGACGCGGATTCGCGCGGGCACGAAGATCGACAACCTCGTGCACGTCGCGCACGGCGTCACCGTCGGCCGCCGCGTGCTGCTCGCGGCGCAGGTCGGCATCGCCGGCAGCACGGTCATCGACGACGACGTGATGGTGGCCGGCCAGAGCGGCATCACCGGACACATCGAAGTCGGCCGCGGCGTCAAGGTGGGAGCGAAGAGCGCGGTGCTGCAGTCGGTCGACGCCGGCGGCGTTCGTCACCGGATTCCCGCCTTCGAGCACGCCGAGTGGCGCAAGGCCTCGATCGTGTTCCGCTCGCTGCCCTCGATGAAGAAACGGATCGAAGAGCTCGAGCAGAAGATCGCCGAGCTCGAGGAGAAGCTCGCTGCATGTCAGATACCGGATCGTTAGAGACCGAGCTGCTCGCGCAGGCCGGCCGGCCTGCGCGCTCCAGTCCAATCACGGCGCGCGTCCTCGAGCGCGCGGCCGCCAGCGTCAAGCCCGCCGCCATCTTCATCGATCGTGTGCCTGCTGCTGGCGCGAGCGGCGTTGCCGCGGCGCAGCAGCCGGTCGTCGCGCCGCCACCGCCGGCTCCGGAATTCTTCACGCGCTTCGATTTCCATCTCACCGCCGCCTGGCTGGGGACTCCGCCGCCGACGATCACGGCACCGGCGGTCCCGCCGTTGTCGCCCAGCGCGGCGGCGCGTACGCGGCGGCGCATCGCTATTCCTTCGACACGCACTGGGGCGGTTCGCTCGACTTCGTCGACTACGTGCTCGGCCGCACGTCGTTCATCATCGATTACGAAGCGCTGATCGGCGACGAGTTCAGGCTGTTCGACCCCAACCAGGCCATCTACACGCTCGAGGTGTCGAGCTCGGTGCGTGTCGGCTACGACAGCGAAGTCGCTCGGAGTCTTTCATCACGTGTCGCGGCACCTGTCGGACCGCGCGAACCGGCAGGCGGTGGCCTGGAATGCCGCCGGCGTCCGGTGGCTGAAGCGGTACTCGCGTCAGACGACGACGCTCGACGTCGACGCGGAGCTGACGCGGGTCGTCGCGAGAGCGTTCGTCGACTGCGCACTGGATCGGCGAGCTGGGCTTGTCGCTGCGGCATCCCCTGAACGGGCGCGTGGCGGTGTTCGCGCAGGGCGCGGCAGGGTGTTCACGGTCGACGGCAGCGTGCCGAATCGGGGCACGCAGACGGGCGGGGTGGCCGAGGCCGGCATCCGCCTCAGGGGCACCGGCGGAGTGCTGGAACTTTTCGCAGGCGTCGAAAAACGCGTGGATGCCTACGAACTGGAGCGCGAGCCCGAGCGATGGGTGCTCGCCGGATTCCGCCTACTCAGTAGATAATCGAATGATGAAAGGTCACGCGACTCCGCGCGGTCGGCGGTCCTGCTCGCTGCGGCGGGCACGATTGGCGCCGTCCGTCCACCGAAACTCGAATACAAACTGACGACGCTCGCCGAACGGCCTGACGGTGGTGCTGTCGAAGAGGACCACTCGACGCCGATCGTGCACCTGCAGCTCTGGTATCACGTCGGCTCGAAGAACGAGAAGCCGGGACGCACCGGCTTCGCGCATCTGTTCGAGCACCTGATGTTCAAGGGCTCGAAGAACGTCCAGCCCGAGGCGCACACGTCGATGCTCGCGTCGGTCGGCGGCCAGAGCAACGCCTACACGACCGACGACGAGACGGTGTTCTGGGAAACGGTGCCGGCGCAGTACCTGCCGATGATCCTCTGGCTCGAGGCCGATCGGATGGCGACGCTGCGGGTGGACAAGGACACGTTCACCAACGAGCGCGACGTCGTGAAGGAAGAGCGGCGGATGCGCGTGGACAACCAGCCGTACGGCCGGCTGAACGAGATCATCTACGACCAGGCGTTCACGGTGCATCCCTACAAGCACGCGACGATCGGCAGCATGGAGGATCTCGAGGCGGCGTCGGTCGAGGACGTGCGCGACTTCTACCAGCACCTATTACGTGCCGGCGAACGCGACGCTGGCGCTCGTCGGCGACTTCGATACGGCGCAGGCGCTGCACGCTGGTCACGCAGTATCTCGGGCGCGTGCCGAAGGCGGAGCGCGCAGTGCCGCGCGACATCCCGAAGGAGCCGCCGCAGACCAAGGAGAAGCGCGTCACGCTGCAGGAGCCGTGGCCGCTGCCGGCCGTCGTCGTCGCGTACCACATCACCAACGACGGCAACCCCGACTCGTATCCGCTGCACATCGCGGCCAAGGTGCTGTCCGGACGGCCAGAGCGTCGCGCATCTACCAGAAGCTGGTCTACGAGAAGCAGATGGCGGTGGCGGCGTTCGGCAGCGCCAACCTCATCGAGGATCCGAACCTGTTCTACGCCGTCGCGATCGTGCAGCCGGGGCACAGCCACGCAGGAGGTCACCGACGCCGCTGATCGCCGAGCTCGATCGGCTGAAGACCGAGCCGATCACCGAGCACGAGCTGCAGCGCACCAAGAACCAGTTCGCGCGCGACTACATCCTGGGCCGCGAGTCGAACCAGCAGAAGGCGCAGACAGCTGGCGCACGCGCGTCGTCATCCACAACGACATCAAGACGGCGGACGGCGAGTTCGACATCTTCCAGAACATCACGGTCGCCGACGTCCAGCGCGTCGCGCAGACCTACTTCAGCGCCGAGAACCGCCTGGTGCTCACGCTGATGCCGTCGGGCAAGGCGGCGCAGCAATGAGCGCCCGTGCGGTCGCATGTCTCTGTGGCTTGTGTCTGCTCTGGCGTGTCATCTCGTCTGTCTGCTCTGTGCTCGGCACGCGGCCGCGCAGTCCGCGACGACTGGCCGACCGAGCGCCCGCCGCAGCCGCTGCCGGCGCGCGACATCAAGTTCCGCCCTACGAGCTCCAGACGCTGCCCAACGGGCTGCAGGTCGTCGCCGTGCTGCATCACGAGCAGCCGGCGGTGACGCATGCGGCTGCTGATCCGCGCCGGCACGTCGTCCGATCCGCAAGGGCAAGCTCGGGCTGGCGCACCTCGCCGCCTCGCTGCTCGATCAGGGCACCAAGACGAAGATCGCGCCGAGCAGATGAACGACGCGATCGATTTCATCGGCGGCGCGATGGGCGCCGGCGCCGGCACCGATCTGACGCTTCGTGCAACATGGTCGTGATGAAGGACAGCTTCGAGACCGGCATGCGGATGCTGTCCGACATGGCGCGCGCAGCCGGCGTTCGCGCCCGCCGGAAATCGAACGGCAGCGGCAGCAGATGCTGTCGGGCCTGCAGGTCAGCCTCGAGGATCCCGGGTACATCGCCAACTCCGTGTTCGATCGGCTGGTCTACGGCTTCCATCCCTACGGCATGCCCGACAACGGCACGCCGGAGACGCTGGCGTCGCTGATCACGCGCGACGATCTGCGTCGCGTTTCACCGGCGCTTACTTCGCGCCGAACAACGCCATCCTGGCCATCGTCGGCGACGTGACGGCCGAGGAAGCGTTCGCGGCCGCCAAGAAGGTGTTCGGCGACTGGGAGAAGCAGCGATCTGCCGGCGCAGACGTTCATCGAGCCCGCCGGACCCGACGCGGCGCGTGATCGTCGTCAACAAGCCGGACTCGGTGCAGACCGAAGTGCGCGTCGGCCACATCGGCATCCCGCGCAACGCATCCGGACTACATGGCGGTGAACCTCGCCATCCGCATCCTCGGCGGCGAGGGCAGCAACCGGCTCGCACCAGGTGCTGCGCACCGAGCGCGGGCTGACCTACGGCGCGCAGGCCAACATGGACACGCTGAAGGACAGCGGCGACTTCGAGGCCGAGACCAACACGCGATCCGAGGCGACCGGCGAGGTGCTGCGGCTGATCGTCGACGAGTTCTGGCGGCTGCAGCGCGAGCGCGTCGGCGAGCGCGAGCTCGCCGACGCGAAGGCGTATCTGACCGGCAGCTTCCCGCTGACGATCGAGACGCCCGAATGCGATCGCGATGCAGGTGGTCAACGTGCTGTTCTACGGGCTGCCGCTCGAGCAGCTGCAGAATTTCCGCGAACGCGTCAACGCCGTCACGGTCGACGACATCCAGCGCGTGGCGCGCGCGCTGCTCCGACCCGATCGGCTGTCGATTGTCCTGGTCGGCAACGCATCGGCGTTCGCCGTCGCAGTTGCGCGGTGTCGGCTTCGGCACGTGTCGAGACCGTCGAGCTCGGCGACCTCGATCTGACGGCGGCGAACTTCAAGCGGGCGAAGACCGCGGGCGCAGGGGCGGGAGGGGCCGGTGGCGGGCAGGGCGTGGGGCGGGTGGGCGCGGACGGACGTAGCGCAGCCCTCTAGGACTGCCCTATCACCAGGCCCCGCTCGGCAGCCGGCCGTCGGTCGAACCGTCTGCCGACGAGCGCGCCAAGGCCGAGGCGCTGCTCGACAAGGCGATCGCCGCGAAGGGCGGATCTCGAAAGCTGCGCGGCATCGAAGACGATCGTCGCCAAGCAAACGCTGACTACGCAGATCGCCGCAAGGGGATGCGACGGCCGAGACCGTCGAACTACATCCAGTACCCTGACCGGTTCCGGCATCGTGACCGAGACGCCGAACGGCACGATGGTCCAGGCGTCGCGACGGCAAGCAGGTGTGGATGACCGACGCCCGCGGCGCTGCACGATGCGCCCGAGCCGCTGGTCGCGCGAATTCCGGCGCACGCGTTGCGCGGCGCGACCCGATCGCGCTGCTGCTGGCGGCGAAAGACGGCAAGCTGACGGCGCGGCTGCTGCCGGAGACGACCGACCAGAAGAGGGCCAGGGCTCCGTGCCGCTCGAGCTGTCGGCGACCGACCTCAACCCGATTGTCCTGACGTCGATCCGCACCACGTCGCTGATTCGTAAACAGTCGTACCGCGCGGACGCGCCGGGCCGGCCGATCGTCGAGGAGTCGTTCCGGACTACCGGCCGGTCGACGGCATCCAGATCGCCGTTCCGCGCGTCGCGCAAAGCGGGACCGCTGGTCCGTCGAGCGGCGCGTCACCGAGGTCAAGATCAACGCGCCGATCGAGCCCGCGTTGTTCAGCCGCCCAGCTTCTTGAGCCTCGCGCCTGCTGCTGTCGTGCGGCGAGGCGTCCGGCGATCTCGTATGCCGGCGCGCTCACGCGCGAGCTGCGCGCCCTCGAGCCGTCGATCGCCGTCGCCGGCCTCGGCGGCCCCGCAGCTTCGCCGCCGCCGGCGGCCGCCTGCTGGACGACTACCGCGAGCTATCGCGTCACCGGCCTCACCGAATGGATCGCTAAGCTGCCGCGATCCGCTCGCGGCCAGACGGCAGCTGGTCGATGCGGCGCGCGCCCGAGCGGCCTGACGCGCTGGTCCTCGATCGATTTCTCCGGTTTCAACTTCGCGCTGGCGCCAGCGATCAAACGCCTCGGCGTGCCGGTCATCTACTACATCAGCCCGCAGATCTGGGCGTCGCGGCCCGGTCGGCTTGCAGACGATGCGCGAGATCGCGGATCGGGTGCTCGTGATCTTTCCGTTCGAGGCGGCGATTTATCGAGCACGGCGGCGTGCCGGTCGAATTCGTCGGCCATCCGCTGATCGATCTTGGCGAAGCCGTCCGTCAGCCGCGACGCGTTTCTCGCGACGCGCGGGCTGCCGCCCGTCGGCGCCAACCGTCGCGATGCTGCCCGGCAGCCGGCCGAATGAGGTGTCGCGCATTCTGCCGGACGCTGCGCGGCCGCGGCGGATCTGATCCGCGCAGCGCGGTCCCCGACGTCGCAGTTCGTCGGTCTGCGCGGGCGCCGCGGCTCGACGACGCGGCTGTTCGACGCCGGTGCGCAGCGGCCAGGCTGCGCCCACGCTTCACGGTCGTCGAAGGCGACACCGGATGCGGTCCTCGCGTCGGCCGACGTCGCGCTGACCGCGTCGGGCACGGCGACCGTCCAGGCGGCGCTGCACGACACGCCGATGGTCGTCGTCTATCGGCATGACGCCGCCTCGTTCCAGCTCGCGCGGCGCGTCGTCAAGGTCGACGCGATCGGCATGGTCAATCTGATTGCGGGCGAAAAGATTGTGCCGGAGCTGGTGCAGGACGCGTTTACGGCCGAGGCCGTCGCGCGCGAGGCGATCGACATCCTGACGAATCCCGCACGCGCGGCGCAGCATCCGCGACGGGCTCGCGACGCGTTCGCGCGCAAGCTCGGCGGATCCGGTGCGAGCGCGCGCGCGGCGGAGGCGATACTGAGAGTAATACGCACGCAGTCGTCAGTCGCCAGTCGTCAGGCGTCAGTCGTGAGTCGGCACTCGTCAGTCTCAGCCGTCGTCTCAGTCATCAGTCCCGGTCGTCAGCCTGGTCGTCCGTCGCAGGTGCTCGAACCAGCTGGCGAAGGGCGTCGGTGACCGCCGACTGACGACGATGACCGGCGAACGACCAACGACTGACGACTGGACTAACGAACTGACGACTGTGACTGACGACTGTGACCGAGGACTGGCTGACTGGACTGACGACTGAGGACTGGTGACTGATGACTACACGTCTCTTGCGCTTTTGTTTCTTGTCCCTATCCCTGTTCCATCGCGTCATCCCGTTCTGCGCGAGGGACAGTATCTAGTTCCCGCCGATCTGACCGAATTGTCGCGCGATGCGCGCGCATCGACGTTCGCGGCCGCGTGGTGGCGCTCGATCCACGCTGGTCCGACGACCGTCGTTCGATCGAGACCATCGTCACGCTCGAAGTCGAAGGCTATCTGAAGGGCACGCTCGGCCAGACGGTTCAGTTCCGCGTGTCGGGCGGTCACGCTCGGACGCTTTCGCAGCGTCACCGTCGGAGCGCCGGAATTCGCGATCGACGAACGTATCGTCGTCGTTCCTCGGCGTGAACGGGCCCAACAGTTCCGCACGTGCTCGGGACTGAACCAGGGCGTGTTCCGAGTCGCCAGGGCATCGAGCGGATGGGTGGTCACCCGCCGACTACGGTGCCGCCCGTCTCAGGATCCGTGGCGCATCGTCCGGGGCGACCCGTCGCGGCGTCCGGTGCCGCTCGCGCAGACTTCGAGCAGCGTGTCGTGCGCTTGCCGCAGGCCCGCGATGAGACGAGATCATCGCGACGCTGCTCGCCATATTCCTGACGGTTCCCGCGGAGCCGGCATTCGCGTATCTGGAATTCGGCACGCGCGTGAACGGGCTACCAGGTGACCCTGAAGTGGGCGCAGACGCCGGTCCGGGCATTTCCGTCAGCTCGCGCAGCGCGGTTCCCGGAGTGTCCATCGACGATTTCCAGGGCCGCCGTCGGGCGCGCCTTTGCGCAATGGCAAGCCGTGCCGACGTCCGCGATCGCCTATCAGTTCGCCGGATTGACCGCCGGGCTGCCTGGAGATGAGGACGGCTGTCGACGCTCGGATTCCGGAACCGGCCGGAATTGGACCGCGTGCTCGCCTCCACCAACTTCCTCGTGGACATGAGCTCTGGGGCGTCTGCTCGAATCCGACATCTTCTTCAACTCGTCGTTTTCATGGTCGACGGCACCGGCCGGCGAGCTGGGCCGATTCGACCTGAAAGCAGTCGCGCTGCCACGAGATCGGCCATCTGAGCGGTCTGGGACATTCCGGCGCTCGGCGAGACGGAACTGCGGAGGGAGGCGGCCGGCGGGTGCTCGGCGCCGAGGCCGTCATGTTTCCGATCGCGTTTGCATCGGGCACGATCGCCGGTCGCACGCTGAAGGCCGATGACATCGCCGGGATCTCCGATCTGTATCCCTGACGGCGACTTCACGGCGTCGACCGGCAGCATCTCCGGCAGTGTGACCAAAGACGGACAGCCGATCTTCGGCGCGCACGTCGTGGCGTTCAATCCCGCCACCGGCATCGATGGTCGCGGCGTTTTCGTTGAACGCACAAGGTCAGTTTTCGATCAACGGCTTGTCGCCAGGGCCGCACGTCGTCCGCGTCGAACCGCTCTGACGACGCCGAGATCGACAGCTTCTTCGACGCATCGCTGGCGGTCGACATCGACTTCAAGGTGGCTGCGTTTCCTCGATCGCCCGTGTGGTTGCCGCAGGCGGCGATCGAGGCGGCGTCGCCGCGAACGTGAGCCGTAAGTGACCGTGTCTGAGGGCTGGCGATGGCGCTGTTGACCGCGCTGCACGCGACGGGCGGTGCGCGCAGCCGGTCGGCGCGCACCGGGTCGTCTGGAATTCGACGCCGGGATCATTTGGGCCGGCGGGCAGCCGCTGGGCTGCAAGACGCGAATCTGACGACGGGAACGGGGTCCACACTTCGTCTCTTCAGCTCGACGAGTGACCTGCTGGCTGCGGCGGGATTCGAAGGGCGCGTGGCGGTCAAGGTCACACCTACGGTCGACGCGCGTATCGATGTTCTACGCGAAACCACAGCTGAGGACGCGCGTCACCAACGATCTGGAGAACAGTGCTGGCGCTACCCCGTCCGAGGCCGTCTCAGCAGTATGTCGTCGGCGGCGGATTGATTGAGTATCGTCGCAGCCCGTCGATCCGGCGCGCGCGCATCCGGCTGCGTTCACCGGCGGCGGCGGCGCCGCGTAATCTCCGGCAGCTGCACGAGGGAGTTTCGACGCTGGTCGCCACCGGACAGTCGCATGATGTCGGCGGCGGCGTCAAGCTGCTCTCCGGCGTCGCGCACGCGTCCGCGGCCGCTGGCGAGGGCCGCCGGCGTGCGCCTCGACGCGCGGGTGGTCGTGCGCACCAAAAAGGCATCACCTTCGACGGCCGCCGGTCCATCGTTCCGGCGGCCGCCGCATCGCTGTTCGTGCGCTTCTAGATTCGTCGCGCAGCGTTTCATCGTTCGCCGGCATCACCGGGTCGTCGGCGTCGCGGACCGGTTTTCTGGTCGTCGACCGGGCTCTCGGGCCGCGGCCGGTAGATGCCCGGAATCACGGTTGACGACGTCGGACGGCTCACAAACGTTCGGTAGCCCGCAGACCAGCGACCGGCGACTGATGACTCCGTATCGCCTCCAATCGGGCGTGCGTCATTACGTGCATGGGTTCCACCGCCTTTGCGGTCGCACGCGCTAAGGCGGCTTCCTGCTGGCGCTTCTCCGGTTCGGACGGCGCGCGATTGATGGTATGCTGGATTCGCGCTCCGGGCCGCCCGTCGTGGCTGGACGGTTGCGCCGCTGTCGGCGCTGCTGTCCGGCATCACCCCGGCCTCGGTGTCGCGGTAGGTGTTCGCTCGATTGATCGACCGATGCGTTGCTCATGACTCGTCCTCCTGTTCAGACGACTCGTCCGTTCTAGCTTCTTGAACGCGACCGGTTCAGTGGCACCGTCGCAAACGCGATGCCCGTCCCGGCGATCGAATTCCGCGACGTGTCGTTCACGCGGCCCGACGGCCGCGCGTGCTCGACCGATTCTCAGCCTGACGGTCGAGTCCGGCGACGTGCTCGCGCTGGTCGGCCGCAGCGGCGCGGGAAAGACGACGCTCGCTGAAGCTCGTCAATCGCCTGCTGCTGCCCGACGCCGGCGCGGTGCTCGTGCGAGGGCGCGACACGCGCGAGTGGGAGCCGATCCGGCTGAGGCGCCGCGTCGGCTACGTGCTGCAGGACGTCGGTCTCGTTTCCACACATGACGCGTCGCCGACAACGTCGGCGTCGTGCCGCGCCTCGAAGCGATGGCCGCCGGATCGCGATCGACGCGCGCGTCGCACGAGCTGCTCGAGCTGGTCGGGCTGCGCGCCGCCGCAGTTCGCGCCACGCTGGCCCGACGAGCTGTCCGGCGGCCAGCGCCAGCGCGTCGGCGTCGCGCGCGCGCTCGCGGTCGATCCGCCGGTGCTGCTGATGGACGAGCCGTTCGGCGCGCTCGATCCGCTCACGCGCGCCGAGCTGCACGCCGAGTTCCGCCGCATCCAGCAGCGGCGTGCGCAAGACGCGTCATCATCGTCACGCACGACATGGGCGAGGCGTTCGCGCTCGGCCGATCGGGTCGGCGTGCTCGAAGAGGGCCGGCTGATCGCCTACGATCGTCCGGCGTCGTCGCGGCGTCGCGCGAACCGCTCGTGCGCGCACTGCTCGACGCCCTGCCCGCGGTGCCGCGCGGTCCTGCGGCCGAGGCTGCTCCGACGCGTGGTGCGCGAGCGGCGCCGACTCGGCCAGATGAAGGCGCTGTTCGCGTTCTGGATCGTCGCATCGCGCCGAGCTTGCCGGCCTGCTCGGCCAGCACGTGCTGCTCGTCGCCGCGTCGACGCTCGTCGCCGTCGCTGCTCGGCGTGCCGCTCGGCATCTTCGCCGCGCGGCCGCCCGCGCCTGGCCGTCGCCGCTGATCGGCGTGCGCCAGCATCGTTCAGACGATTCCGAGCCTGGCGATGTTCGGCTTCCTGCTGCCCGTGCCGCTCGTCGGCGGCGTCGGCGCGCGCGCGCGGCGCTCGTCGGTGCTGCATTCTCTACGGGCTGCTGCCGATCGTGCGGACGACGATCGCCGGCCTGCGCGGCATCGACCCGTCGATTCGCGAGGCGGGCGTGGCGATGGGCATGACGCCGCGTGAGCTGCTGCGGCAGGTCGAGTTGCCGCTGGCGCTGCCGTCGATCGTCGCCGGCGTGCGCGTGGCGGCGGTCGTCGGCGTCGGGTCGGCGACGATCGCGGCGGCGATCGGCGCGGGCGGCCTCGGCGAGTACATCTACCGCGGCCTCTCGATGGTCGACACGACGGTGATTCTCGCCGGGCGCGATTCCGGCCGCGCTGCTCGCGCTCGTCGGTTGACGCTGGTTCGCTGCTGTGGCTGGAGCGGCAGCTGTCGGCGCGCCGCCGCCGCGGTCGCCGCCGCGCGCGATCGCCGCCGCCGCCGCTGGTCGCGGCCGTCGTGCTGCTGTCGAGCGGCGTCGCCGCGCGGCGCGCGAGCGGCGCGATCGTCGTCGGATCGAAGAACTTCACCGAACAGCTGGTGCTCGGCGAGCTGCGTGGCGCAGACCATCGAGCGCGACGCCGGCACTGCCGGTCGATCGCCGGCTGAATCTCGGCGGCACGCTGATCTGCGATCGCGCGCTCCTGCAGCGGCGACATCGACGTCTACGTCGAGTACACGGCACGGCGCTGACCGCGGTGTTCCATCAGCCGGTCAGCACGGATTCGAGCGCCGTGTTCGACACGGTGCGCACGCTCTACGCGAAGACCGGGCGCACGCTGCTGCCGCCGCTCGGCTTCAACAACACGTTCGCGATTCTGGTCCGCGGCGCCGACGCGCGCGTCGCGCGGCCTGCGGACGATCGACGACGCGGCGCGCGAGTCGCCGCACTGGCGCGCGGGCTTCGGCTACGAGTTCGTCGAGCGGCCGGACGGCTATCCGGGTCTGGCGAAGGCCTACGGGCTGCGGTTTCCCGACCCGCCGCGCGTCATGGACCTGACGCTCAGTTACCGCGCGCTGCGTGCGGGCCAGGTCGATCTCATCGCCGGCGACGCGACCGCGGGCCTGATCAAGGGGCTGGATCTGGCGCCGCTCGACGACAACCGCGCACTACTTTCCGCCCGTATGACGCCGCGCCGGTTGCGCGCGCGAGACGCTGCTGCGCTACTCCGGGGTCCGTCGCGCTCGAGAAGGCTCGTCGGGGCAGATCTTCGGCCGCCGATATGCGCGCGATGAACCACGCCGCGGATGTCGAGCACCGCGACATCAGCCGCCATCGCCCGCGAGTTCATCGAGGCGAGAATTACGCGGGAGTCGAGAACATCGCGGTAAAGCAGGTCGTCGTCCGAAAACGTGGGGAATGTCACGGGGTCGAATTGCTCCAGGCGTTCGTGTCCGTGTCGTCGACGTCGATCCGCAGCTCGTGGTGCGCCGCATCCACGCGCGCCTGCGGGCATGGGAATCAGGCAGCGAAGCTTCAGGGAACACGCGGCTGCGCGGTCCACAACGAGGTAACGAACCCGCCGCTCGACCGGGATCGACAACCACTCCATCAGCAGGTTCCGATCCTGGTTCCCGTCTGGGTGCGACAACGTCGAGCGGCTCGGACGAGCGGCGACTCGAGCCGGCTGTTGTCCAGGAAACGGAGATGGGAAGTTCCGGTTTCGTCGTCCATGACGGAGAATTAGAAAGCAATCTGCGGGCCATGCGCCCCGTACGCCAGGCCGCAGCGTTTTCGCCCTTTTTCGGCCCAAACTCAGCTACAGGGCCTGTCGTGGGACGACCGTGCGCGTACACGTGCGCGGAAGGGCCCCACCAGGGAAAGTGTCGCGAGCAACCCGGGTTGTCAGCGCGGGCGGCAGCCAGATGGGGTTTCGATGATCACAACCCGTGGCCGGGCGGGGATCGGTGCCGGGGATGCCGGGATCGGTGCCGGGATCGGTGCCGGGATCGTGCCGTGTCAGCTGGCCGACGGCGTCGACGCGACCGGCGCGACGGGACGGACGACCGGCGCCGATGTCGAGGACCGAGATCATGGCGCCGTCCGATGCCGGTTCGTCGAGCGTCACCGACCAGCGGCGCGCCCGTGCGCGTCCGACGAGATGGCAGACACTCGCGGCACCTGCCGCACCTGCCACGAGCCAGGGCTCGCCACCGCCGAGCAACCGCAGCTCGATCCGCACCGGCCAGTACGCGAATGCAAACATCCCGAACAGGTAAAGCGGCCAGCGTTTTCTCAACAGCCCGTCGCCGGCGGCGTATGGGCGCGTGAACGGTACGCGATCCAGCGACAGCACGGCCAACTCGACGAGCGTCACCACCATGCCGGCGACGAAGGCCGTATGCCACGCCGCGATCGGCCAGCCGACGAGCAGGCCCGTGACGACGAGCGCGACTAACGTCACCGCGTACCGCCAGCACCGCGATCGTCCGCGCCGCGCACGCCGGACCAGCATACGCGTGCGTGTCCGTGGGACCGTGACGGGCGAAGGTGACTGCCGCGGGCAACTCGCTCGGCACGAGAAACGCGGCCCGTAGTCCGGGCGCATGGACCAGTAGGTGAGGACCAGCGGAATCCACAGCACGATGGCGCGCGGCTGCATCAACGATTCGAGATCGCGGACCTTCTGCGTCAGCGACGCGAGCACGATCGCCGCGCCGATCGCGGCCGTCATCGCGACCGGACCCTGCTGCCGTCGATTGCGCCCGAGCGTCACGACGACGAAGTCCGCGGTCGCGCGCGCCGCCGGGTCGCGACCTCGCCAGGGCCCGCGCGAGATGCCGGATCAGCGTGCCGACGCCGATCGATCCAGGCTTCGCCGGCGGAGTCAACGCCAGCCGCATCTGCCGCCGGAACGTCGCCACGGAGACGGGCCATCGCGGCAGCGACCGCGATTGACAACGCGATCAGCGCGCGCGTGGCGAGCGGCACGAGCTTACGCACGAGACGAGCCGCGGACGCGTTCGAAGAGTCCGACAGAAACCACGAGCTCGGCAGCCATCCGGTGACGGTCGGGTTGACGAGCGCGCGTGCGGGATCTTCCACACCGCCGGTGTGAGAATCACGAAGCTGAGGATCAGCACGACGAACAGAAACTGCATCAGCGGGCCGATCGCCGACGCCGCGCGCGCGCCTGCCAGGATCACCACCACGCCGCGAAACGCGACGATCGCCGCAAAGGTGAACGCCGCGGCGCCAACCGTCGCCGCCAGATGCGCGACCAGGTGGGTAATGAACGTGAGCGCGCCCAGCTGATCGGACGTTTCCATCGCGAAGAGGAAGCCGCTGGGAAGCGTCACCAGGCCGGCCGCCAGCAGCAGAAAGGCGCCGAGCGCCGCCAGCTTGGCGCCGGCGACGGTCGCCTGACGGACACCGGAAGCGGCCCGAGCACCATGGCGTCGCGCCGGTCGAAGCTGAGAGCGTCCCAAACGAAGACGGTGATGAGCCCGATGGTGACCATCGAGTACGAAACGAACAGCAGCTCTCAGATCCATCTCGAGGGTGTCGTCGAGCAGTTCGGTGTCGTGAAAGCGCACCGCGCGGATGGCCACCCACGCGAAGTGCGGAAAGATCTGGATGGTCAAGATGAGCAAGGGTGCGATCAGAAACGCGAGGATCCAGACGAATCGTCTGACGGAGCTGCACGTCGGACGTGACCGACTCGCTCGCGAAGAACTGCCTGAAGAACGTGTGGAACAGCGTGCGGCCGGCGCCGTGCGCGCCCGATGCCGGCGCGCGGGGCTCCTGGAAATCGGGCCCGAACAGTATCGAGGGCCCTGCCGCGTGCATCGCCGAAGCGCGTGCGAGATTATCGCGCGAAGGCGGATCATGCGTTCATCGCCGCGATCATCGACCGGCATCGCGCCTCGTGTCGTCTTCCTGATCGAGGCTGGCAAACACCGCGTCGAGCGAAGGCAGCTGCAGCATCGCGCGGAGCCGTTCCACGTAGTCGTGACCGACCACGTGGCCCTCCTTGAGGATGACCACGCTGGGAACAGACCTGCTCGACGACTTCCAGCACGTGCGAGCTGAACACCACCATCTTGCCGTCGGCGGCAATCGAACGGACGAACGCTTTCAGGACCCGTGCGGCGCTGACGTCGAGTCCGGAAAAACGGCTCGTCGGGCACGACGATGCGCGGGTTGTGGAGGACGGCAGCGGCGATGAGGACCTTCTGCCGCATGCCCTTGGATGACGACGAGAGTGTCTGGTAGCGATCGTCCCAGATGCCGAGCAGCGTGAGGAACCGCTCGATCTTGTCGTCCAGTGCAGCATCGGGCATCCCGCGAAGGCGGCCGACCAGCTGAAGTGCATCGGGGCCGGTCATGTAGGAATAGAGGTGCGGCTCTTCCGAGACGTAGCCGAGGATCGACTTGTAGCTCGTCACATCGGCGAGCGCGTCCCGTCCATCGAGCAGGACGTGGCCGCTGGTCGGAGGGAGGAGACCGGTCAGGACTTTGACCGTGGTGCTCTTGCCGGACCCATTCGGCCCCAGCAGACCAAGACACTTCGCCGGGACGGACCTCGAACGACAGGTCGTGAACGGCCGTCAGGGGGCCATAGCGCCGCATCAGACGGCGGACCTCGATCATGGGAGATTGGACACCGTCCGGCCACGACAGCGCCCGTCCCGCGCGAAAGCGGAGCCTGCCGCGCCGACGCGCCTACGCCGAGGCCCGTCGCGCGAGAGGCGGACGCGCCTTTGGCGCGGAGGCGGGGCCAACCCGGATGGGCTCGGTTCCGTTCAACGGGTCATCATGAAAATGATGGCCAAGATCTGTCTGGCGCTCACGCTGTTGCTGACCCTGCCCGGGCTGGCCGCAGCCGCCCAGTGGGATCGCTTCGATCGGTCCGATCGCATTGACCGGGCGCGCCTGCGGGCCGAGATCCAGCGCAGACGTGCGGAAGCGGTCCGGCGCGCGCGCCGTGATTCGTACTTCACGTCCGGCGCGACGCGCTGCGAAGCGCGGCGAGCGATTCTGGAAGCCCGCCGCGACGCACGCCGTCAGATGCGGCGAGCGATGCGCGACGCCTGTCCGGAACGACTGGCGCTGGCGGGACTGACGGCCATGTTGACCATTCCGGCTGCCTCGTGGCGAAGCAGGGCCCGGCCTACGACAGCCGGGCAGCTCAGCGGCTGCGCTACTTCGATCAACGGCTCACTGCGCGCGAGTCGCGCGGACAGCGTCGAGCATCGGCGATCGATGTCCTGCCGCGTGCTGCGGTAGTTGACGATGCAGGCCCGGAGCGTGAAGCGGCCGCGCAACTCGGTGCCGGAAAGAAAGGCCTCGCCGCCCAGCTGGAGCCGATCGAGCACCGTCGCGATTGAGCTGGCCGCGATCGCGCCTTCGTCCTCGTGACTCCGTCCCGCCACGCGAAAGCACACGACGCTCAGGCCCGGCGGCGCCGTGAGCTCGAGGTCCGGCGCCGCGCGCACGCAGTCCGCCAGATATGCAGCCAGCGCGATGTTCGCCTCAATCGCCGCCTTGTAGCCGGCCAGGCCGAACTCCTTCATCGCCATCCAGACCTTCAGCGCGCGGAAGCCGCGCGTCTGCTGGAAAGCCGAACTCGCTGAACCAGGTCGGTCCACCGACGCCCGTCGGGCTGCCGTGCCGTGCGCAGGTAGGGCGGGACCAGGCTGAACGCCGAGCGCATCGCCTCCGCGTCGCGCACCGAAAACGAGCCCGGCTTCGACCGGCACGAACAGCCACTTGTGCGGATCCAGCGCGACGCTGTCGGCCGGCGGCGAGTCGCGAAGCGCGATCGACATATCGCGTCGGTCGAGGATCGCCGGGCCCGCCGTAGGCGGCATCCACGTGCAGCCACACCTCGTGGCGGCGGCAGGTCGTCGGCGATCGCGGCGAGGTCGTCGATCGCGCCCGTGTTCGTCGTGCCGGCCGATGGCGACAACCGCGATCGGCGTGATGTGGTTGCGCTGATCGTCCGGCGAGCGCCGCGTCGAGCGCGGCCACGTTCATCCGGTAGTCGTCGTCGGTCGGGATCGATGCGAATCGACGCGCTCCCGAATCCGAGGAGCTCGATCGCCTTGCGTGCGCACCCGATGCGACTCCGGCGACAGATAGAACGCAAACGGCTGCGGCGCTCACGCAAGCCGTCCGCGCGCACGTCGACGCCGCACTTGACGTGCCGCGCGACGGCGAGCGCGGTCAGCGTCGCCATCGAGCCGCCGCTCACGAGCAGTCCCTTCGCCTCGTGCGGCAGATCCCAGCAGGTCGCGGAACCAGCCGACGACCTGACGCTCCACGTGAGATCGCGGCATGATTGCCGCCGGCGCAGCTGGATTCATCGCGGCGGCGAGCGCGTCCCGCGAAGATCCCCATCACCGACGGCGGCGAATTCACCCAGCCCCAGAAGCGCGGGTGCCCGTTGCCGAAGGGGAACGGCGCGATCGTGTCGCGAAATTCGCGTGAGGATGCCGTCCGGGTGACTCGCGGCGGCAGGCGCGGCGTCGAGTGAAACGTCGTTCCGAGCTCGGGTGGCACCGGACGAAATACCGACTGCGCTCCGGCAGCTGCGTCGAGATGGTCGGCGATCAGATCAACAACGCCGGTATCCGATGCGCTGAATCTCGTCCCGCCGTCCACTCAGCGCATCGCGCAGTCTCCTAACTTTCAGCAGTCTCAACGTCTCAGTCTCAAGGTTCAAGTCTTCAAACCTCAAGACTGTGAGACGTTGAGACTTGAACACTGAGAGTTGTTCAGGCGGTCTTGGCGAGCAGAGGTTCAGGCGAGCCTGCGACCGCGCCGCCGTCATCCTGCATCACTTCCCCGTGCTGGCTGAGATCGAGGCCGATCTCTTCCTGCTCTTCGGAGACGCGCAGCGGGATGATGAAGTCGGTGAACTTGTAGAGCATCCACGAACCGCCGAACGAGAAGGCCGCCACGAACAGCAGCGCGCCGCAGTGCACGAGGAACGTGGTGGCGTGGCCCGACATCAGGCCGACGTCCTTGGCGAAGATGCCGGTCATCAGCATGCCGACCATGCCGCCGACACCGTGGCACGGGAAGACGTCGAGCGTGTCGTCGAGCGTCGACGCGTTCTTCCAGTGCACCATCAGGTTCGAGACGACGCTCGCGACCGGTGCCGATGAAGATCGCTCTCGCCGATGCCGACGTAGCCGGCGGCCGGCGTGATCGCGCACGAGCCCGACCACCGCGCCGACGCAGCGCGCCGAGCGCCGACGGCTTCTGGCCGCGCATGCCGGTCGAAGAAGATCCACGCCAGCGCCGCGGACGCCGACGCCGTGTTCGTCGTCGCGAACGCCATCGCCGCCTGGCCCGACGCCGACAGCGCCGAGCCGGCGTTGAAGCCGAACCAGCCGAACCACAGCATGCCGGTCCCGAGAATCACGAACGGGATGTTCGCCGGCGTGTGTCGCCTCGCCGTTCTTGTGGGTCGTGCGGCGGCCCGAGCACCATCGCGCCGGCCAGCGCGGCGAAGCCGGCCGACATGTGCGACGACCGTGCCGCCCGCGAAGTCGAGCACGCCCAGCTTGTGCAGGAAGCCGTCGGGGTGCCACGTCCAGTGCGCCAGCGGCGAGTAGACGAAGATGCTGAACAGGCACATGAACAGGAGATAGCTCGAGAAGCGCACGCGCTCGGCGAACGATCCGGTGATGAGCGCCGGCGTGATGATGGCGAACTTCAGCTGGAACAGCGCGAAGACGATCAGCGGGATCGTCGGCGCGAGGTCGGGTGGGTCAGCGCGCCGACGCGCGTGAACATGAAGAAGGTGCGCGGGTCGCCGATCAGGCCGTGAAAGCTGGTCGCCGAACGCGAGGCTGAACCCGACGACGATCCACAGCAGGCTGATCACGCCCATCGCGACGAAGCTCTGCAGCATCGTCGAGACGACGTTCTTCGGTGCGGACCATGCCGCCGTAGAAGAACGAGAGCCCCGGCGTCATCAGCAGCACGAGGCCGGTGCGCGGTCAGCATCCACGCGGCGTCGCCCGCGTTGATCGGACCGCCGGTGACCGCCTGCGCGTAGCCGGACGGAAGAGCGCGCCCGCCAGGCTGACTGCCAGCGACCAGCAGGAACGGAATGGCCGAATATTCCCGAATCCTGTCCGTTTTGCTCCTGACGTCTGCCAAGGTCATCGTCCGCTGCCCTCCGTCGAGCGGACGATGTTACCAGAATCGTGCCATATGAGCACAGAAATGAGACACAGCAGTCGGATCAGCTGGCTGCATAAGTGATCGTGCGCGTAGTCTGTGCATGATCTCGCACGATTGTGCACGTCAGCGTCGCCTGGTCGCATCTGTCGGGCGGACGTGCCCTGGTCGAACCCGGCAGTTCGATCTGAGCTTTCTCGAGGATCGACTCGATGTCGACCGTGAACAGCTTCGGCACCCGCACCCCCCTCGCAGTGGGCGGCCGCACGTACCAGATGTTCAGCCTCCGGCGCTTGCAGCGCGCCGGCTTCCCGAAATCGCCAGGCTGCCGTTTTCGCTGAAAATCCTGCTCGAGAACCTGCTCCGCCACGAGGACGGCCGCTTCGTCAAGGCCGCCGACGTCGAAGCGCTGGCGCGCTGGGACGTCAAGGGCGCGGCGCAGAAGGAGATCTCGTTCGCGCCGGCGCGCGTGCTGCTCGCAGGATTTCACCGGCGTGCCGGCGGTCGTCGATCTCGCGGCGATGCGCGACGGCATCGCGCGGCTCGGCGGCGATCCCAACACAGGTCAACCCGCTGCAGCCGGTCGAGCTCGTCATCGATCACTCGGTGCAGGTCGACTACTTCGGCCAGGCGAACGCGTTTCAGCTGAACGCCGAGCTCGAGTTCGTCGCGCAACAAGGAGCGCTACGCGTTCCTGCGCTGGGGCCAGGACGCCTTCGACAACTTCCGCGTCGTCCCGCCCGACACCGGCATCGTCCACCAGGTGAACCTCGAGTATCTCGCGCGCGTCGATCATGACGGCCGAATCGCGCCGACGGCACGGTCTGCGTTCCCCGACACGCTGGTCGGCACCGACTCGCACACGACGATGGTGAACGGCCTCGGCGTGATGGGATGGGGCGTCGGCGGCATCGAAGCGGAGGCGGCGATGCTCGGTCAGCCGATCTCGATGCTCATCCCGCAGGTCCTCGGCTTCCGCCTGACCGGCACGATGCTCGAGGGCGCGACGGCGACCGACCTCGTGCTGACCATCACCGAGAAGCTGCGCAAGCACGGCGTCGTCGGCAAGTTCGTCGAGTTCTTCGGCCCGGGCCTCGAGCGATCTGACGATCGCCGATCGCGCCACGCTCGGCAACATGTGTCCCGAGTACGGCGCGACGATCGCGATTTTCCCGATCGACGAGATGACGCTCGACTACCTGCAGCTCACCGGCCGCGAGCCGGACGCAGGTCGCGCTCGGTCGAAGCGTACGCCAAGGCGCAGGGCATGTTCCGCCGCGCCGGCGATCCGGATCCGATCTACACCGAGACCGTCGAGCTCGATCTCGCGACGGTCGAGCCGATGCCTCGCCGGGCCGAAGCGGCCGCAGGATCGCGTCTCGCTGAAGCAGGCGAAGAGCGGTTTCCAGGCGGCGCTGAGCTCGATGATGGCGTCCTCGTCGAAGAAGGGCGCGGAAGCCGGCGGCTCGTCGCACGTGTCGGCGACCACCGGCGGCGCGTCCGCCGGCGGTGGCCGGAGTCCCGGCAGTCGCCACCGCGCTCGAGCACGGTGCGGTCGTCATCGCGGCGATCACGAGCTGCACGAACACGTCGAACCCGAGCGTGATGATCGGCGCCGGCCTGGTCGCGAAGAAGGCGTTCGAGCGCGGGCTGACGCGCAAGCCGTGGGTGAAGACGAGCCTCGCGCCCGGATCGAAGGTCGTCACCGAGCATCTGCGCAAGTCCGGCCTCGACATCTATCTCGATGCGCTCGGCTTCAATCTCGTCGGCTACGGCTGCACGACCTGCATCGGCAACAGCGGCCCGCTGCCGGACGACGTGTCCGCGGAAGTCGAGGCGCGCAACCTCGTCGTCGCGTCGGTGCTCAGCGGCAACCGCAACTTCGAGGGGCGCATCCAGCAGCAGGTGCGCGCGAACTATCTCGCGTCGCCGCCGCTCGTCGTCGCCTACGCGCTGGCCGGCAAGATGACGCATCGATCTGACCACCGAGCCGATCGGCATCGACAAGAGACGGGCGTGCCGGTGTATCTGCGCGAGCTGTGGCCGACCGAGCGCGAGATTCAGGAGACGATGCTCGACCTCGGTCACGTCCGACGATGTTCCGCGAGCAGTACGCCGACGTCTTCAGCGGCGACGATCGCTGGAAGAACCTGCAGGTGCCGGCCGGCGATCGCTTCGCCTGGGAGCCCGACTCGACCTACATCCGCAACCCGCCGTTCTTCGAGCAGATCACGATGGAGACGGCGCCGGTGCGCGACATCACGGGCGCGCGCGTGCTCGCGCTGCTCGGCGACAGCATCACGACCGACCACATCTCGCCGGCCGGCTCGATCAAGAAAGACAGCCCGGCCGGAAGTATCTGATCGCGCACGGCGTCGCAGCCGACGGACTTCAACTCGCTACGGCGCGCGGCGCGGCAACCACGAAGTGATGATGCGCGGCACGTTCGCGAACGTCCGGCTGCGCAACCAGATGGCGCCCGGCACCGAAGGCGGCTGGACGACGCACCAGCCGGACGGCGAGGTGATGACGATCTACGACGCGGCGATGAAGTACAAGAGACGAGGCGTGCCGCTGCTGTCGTGCATCGCCGGCAAGGAATACGGATCGGGATCGTCGCGCGACTGGGCGGCGAAAGGCACGCTGCTGCTCGGCGTGAAGGCGGTCGATCGCCGAGAGCTTCGAGCGCATCCACCGCAGCAACCTCGTCAACATGGGTGTGCTGCCGTTGCAGTTCCAGACCGGCGCGACCGCCGCGTCGCTCGGTCTGACCGGCAGCGAGCGCTACGAGCTGACCGGCATCGCGCAGGGCCTGAAGCCTGGCGGCCTCATCACGGTGCGCGCGATCGGCGACGGCGACAAGGTCGATCGAGTTCCAGGCGGTCGCGCGCATCGACACGCCCGAGGAGCTCGTCGCGTTCCGGCACGGCGGGATCCTGCCTTATGTGCTGCGCCAGCTGGTCGGGAAGAAATGACGCTGGGCTCATGGCTGATGGCTATGGCTGATCGATACGGCCATGTAGCCAGCGTCCAGCCATGACCATGAGCCGTCGCCTCAGCCGTCAGCATCCGCGAATCAAGGCAGCAGGCGCGCGCGCTCTGGGCTTCGACCTGTGCGGCGTCGCCCCGGCCGCCGATCATCCCGAGCTCGCAGTTCCTGCCGCGAATGGCTGGACCGCGGCTACGCCGCGCGACGATGACCTACCTGCATCGCATCGGCCGACGCCGCGCCGACGTCCGCCACGTCGTGCCGTCCGGCGCAGACCGTCATCGTCACCGGCACCGTGTACAACACCGATCGGCCGTACTCGACCGAGTGCGCCGATCGCGGCCGCGCGCAGATCGCGCGCGTTACGCGTGGGGCGACGACTACCACGACGTGATCGGCGCGCGGATGGACTCGCTGCTGCGCCTGGATGCGCGAGCGATCGCCGACGCCCTTCGAGGCGCGCGCCTACGTCGACACCGGGCCGGTGCAGGAGCGCGTCTACGCGCAGCATGCCGGCATCGGCTGGATCGGCAAGAACACGTGCGTCATCAACCCGGAGCTCGGATCCTGGGTGTTTCTCGGCGGCCATCATCTGCAGCCTGCCGCTCGAGGTGGATGCGCCTTCGCTCGATCAGTGCGGCAGCTGCACGCTCTGTCATCGAGGCGTGCCCGACGCAGGCGCATCGTCGCGCCGGGCGTGCTCGACTCGACGCGCTGCATCTCGTACCTGACGATCGAGCTGCGCGGCGAAATCCCCGACGACGCTTCGCGCCGGCGTCGGCTCGCACGTCTACGGCTGCGACATCTGCCAGGAGGTCTGCCCGTGGAACGCAGCGCGCGCCGCGATCTGACGATCCCGCCTGGCAGCCGCGCCCGGCGTGGGATCGCGTGGATCTGCGGACTCTTGTCAAGCGCTCGGACGATGAGCTGGTCGAGGCGCTGAGCGGAAGCCCGATGCAGCGGACGAAGGCACATGGCTTGCGCCGCAACGTGTCGGTGGCGTTGGAGAACGCCGCTGGAGGTCCGAGTCGCGACATCGCGGCGCTGGACGAGGTCGCAAAGCGGCCATGACCAGGCTCTGACCGGCGGTTTGCGGACGTCCGCTCGCGCGCTATATATCTGAGTGATGGGTTCTCTCGCTCGCTGGCGCCTGCGTTTCTCCTCTCCATGCCGCAGCTCATGGATCCCAACTTCAGTCGGACCGTCGTCCTGCTGTGCAAACACAGCGAAGAGGGCGCGCTTCGGTCTCGTGGTCAACCGCCCGCTTGTGACAACCGGACGCGTGACCGTGAACATCGATCCGCCGGTCTCGACCGATCGGGAGCTCCAGGTGTGGGTGGGCGGTCCGGTCGAACCGCATCGAAGCTGGGTGCTGGTGGGGGAGGAGCCTGACGAAGGCCGAGGAATTGCGCGGCATGAAGATCGCCGACGGCCTGTACCTCTCGACGTCGCCCGATCTGTTGCGCCGGCTGCTCGAACCCAGCCTGCCACCGCTGACGCGCCTCCTCGTCGGCTATTCCGGCTGGGGTCCCGGCCAGCTCGAGGCGGAGCTCGAAGCGTCGTCGTGGCTGATGAGCGACATCGATCGCGATCTCATCTTCAGCACGCCCGCCGATCGCCTCTGGGAAGCCGCCATCCGGCGTCTCGGGCGCCGATCCCGCCAGCGCTCCAGATGTCGCGCGGATCTGTTGACGGAAGCGTCGTCGAAGGGCCATGCCGCCGTTCCGACCTCCAGCCTCCGCCGCTCTCGTCTCTTGTAGACTGCTCATGATCTCGAAGGCCTTGTTCGCGGCCGCGCTCGGCTTGTGCTGTGTGCCGCTGGTGGCCCTCCAGGAGCCGGTGCCGTGAACCGCCTGCCCGATGCCTCGCAACTGCAGACGATGGCGGCCCGGTTCGCGCCGACCGACATCGGCGCCGACCTGTCGAAGCTGTCCGATGCAACGATCGCCGGCGTCGCTGGCGAAGCTGGTCGAGGCCTCGAAGATCGTCGACGCCCTGTTCCTGCGGCAGGTCTGGGCGGGCAACGAGCGCGATGCTGCTCGACCTGGTGCACGACCAGTCGCCGGCCGGCCGCGCGCGGCTGCACTACTTCCTGATCAACAAGGGCCGTGGTCGCGGCTCGATCACAACCAGCGCGTTCGTGCCCGGCGCGCCGGCCAAGCCCGAGCGGCGCGAATTTCTATCCCGCCGGCGCGTCGAAGGCCGAGCTCGAGACGCTGGATCCAGTCGCTGCCCGAGGCCGAACGCGCGCGCGCCACCGGCTTCTTCACGGTCATCCGCCGGGCCGGGCAACAGCTTCGCCATCGTGCCGCTACAACGTCGAATACCAGAGCGAGCTCGTCCGCGCGGCCGCGCTGCTGCGCGAGGCCGCGGCGCTGGCCACCGAGCCGACCCTGAAGGCTTTCCTCGCGAAGCGCGCCGACGCGTTCCTCTCGAACGACTACTACGAGCGACGTCGCGTGGATGGAGCTGAAGGGCGCGATCGAGCCGACCATCGGCCCGTACGAGGTCTACGAGGACGAGTTGTTCAACTACAAGGCCGCGTTCGAGTCGTTCATCACCGTGCAGCGACGAGGCCGAGACCGCGAAGCTGCAGCGCTTCGCGCGGCGAGCTGCAGGACATCGAGAACCACCTGCCGATCGATCCGAAGTATCGCAATCCGAAGCTCGGCGCGCTGGCGCCGATCGTCGTCGTCAACGAGATCTTCGCGGCCGGCGACGCGCAACCGCGGCGTGCAGACCGCGGCGTTCAACCTGCCGAACGACGAGCGGGTGATCCGCGAAAAGGGCGCCAAGCGCGTCATGCTGAAGAACGTGCAGGACGCGAAGTTCGCGAAGACGCTGGTGCCGATCTCGAAGGTCGTGCTCGTCGCCGGCCGATCAGAAGGACGCTCGTCGTTCGACGCGTTCTTCACGCACATCCTCGTCCACGAGCTGATGCACGGCCTCGGGCCGCACAACATCGCGGTCGAACGGCCGGCAGACGACGGTGCGGCAGGAGCTGAAGGAGACCTACAGCGCGCTCGAAGAGGCGAAGGCCGACATCTCCGGCGCTGTTCGCCATCCAGCACATGATCGACAAGGGCGTGCTGCCGAAGACGCTCGAGCGGTCGCTCTACACGACGTTCCTCGCGTCGGCGTTCCGATCGATCCGCTTCGGCGTCAACGAAGCGCACGGCCAGCGGCATCGCCGATCCAGCTGAACTACGCTGCTCGACCAGCGCGGCTTCGTCGCCAGCTCGGACGGCACGCTTCGTGCGTCGACCGGCGATCGGATCAAGGAAGGCGTCGCGGGCTGACGCGCGACATCAGCGACGACCAGCA
>ERZ1370068.8244-contig-7114_pt1 | contig 68142 bp, 79 predicted proteins | sample MGYA00561227_ERZ1370068 | MGnify/ENA primary metagenome ERZ1370068 (study PRJEB38410, sample SAMEA6850437) | metagenome | study: Metagenomic assessment of the ecological functions of the soil: analysis of the soil microbiota associated with the... | reverse complement strand
TTACGTATTGCTGATCGCGTCGTCTTTGTCGCCTTCCGTCCAGTAGATGTGGGCGTCGTCCACCGCCACCCCGACAAAGGTCGTCGACGTTGATGAACCTCTCGCCGACGCCGGTGCCGTCGAGATTGGCGCGCCCGATCGCCCCGACATTAGTCGTCCAGTAGATGGGCGCTGTCGACCGCCACCCGTTGCTCTCGAGGCTGCCGGTCCCGATGACCGGTTGACGCCGGTGCCAGGTCGAGGTTGGCGCGCGCCCGATCGTGTTGCCGCCCGACCAGTAGATGGGCGCCGCTTGACCGCCACCGCCGTGGCGTACTGATTGCTGATGAACGACGGCTGGGGGATGGGGAAGATAGAGCCGTCGAGGTTGGCGCGCCTGATCGCGCTGTCATCGAAGTCTCCTGCAGATGTAGGCGCTGTCGACCGCGATCCCGTTGGGCCAGACCGGCGACGGTGAAGGCCGGGTTGGCGTTGGTGCCGTCGAGGTTATGCGCCTGATCGCCGGGATTGTCGAGACCGGGGTTCCCCCAGTAGAGGAACTGCGGCAGCGTCGTGTCGTCGCACGCCGTGGGTGGGCATGCGGTCGTCGCTCGTGGTCGTGGGCGTCGAGGTCGTGCTGTTCGACGTGGCCGTCGGCGAGGTGCTGCACCGTCCGGTCGGCGTTGCTCGCGCCTCCGGGCAGGCCCCGCACGTTCCACCACGACCGCAACCGTCCGGGCTGCAATTTCGCCTGCGCAGTTCGGCACGCAGGTTCCTCCAGGTTGCAGACCGTGCCCCGGCCGAACAGACGCCGCTGCAACAGCGGTGGCACAGAGCGAGTTCGACTCGGCCCATCGACCACCGCCGTGTAGAGGCACTCGTCAGCTGACACAGGCCTCGTCTGGCGGCTGGTCCGCACAGTCGCCGGGGACCTGGCACGCTTGGCCGAAGGCAACGCTGCGAGCGCGACGGTCGACACCGTAGCGCGGCTGCGACCCGCACCATGAACCCTACCGATCGAAAGCCGCCTTCATCAACCATGTACGGCTTCCCGGGGCTTTGGCACGTTGCACCCGCCGGGCGCCGCGCCCAATCCCACCGCATGCGGACGGCACTGATTCCGGCGGCACATCACCGATCAACCGGACGGCGAACGGATCAAGCGGCGCTCGCGATCCGACCACAGCGGCTCGCTCTCCATTGACCTCTGATCGACCTCCTGAGGCCAGCACGAGTACCAGCGCCTGATCCTGCCTAGCTCAGCATTCGCGCGCATAGCGGATCGCATCGGAGCCGTCAATCGTGCAACGCCCTGCGGTTGGCATTCCCGAATCGCGAAGGTGTGGGCGGTGCCGACGCCGCTCGGCGGCATGGATGGCGACTCCACCTGCGACCGCGACGGCCTCGCAACCACAGCTGTCTGTTCCGCGCGCGCCTCTGCACGGCACGTTTCAGGCGCGATGGTCTGCCCGGCGCCTCCCTCGAGCGCCTGCACGATCGACCGCTCCCGATGAGCATCCGGCGGGCGGATGGAGCTCTGCGCCGCTTCGCCGACAGTCGTTGCGACGATCTGCTTGCACCATCCCTAGCCGATCGGCTAGGAGGCGCATAGTCGAGCGGCTATAGGTGCCTGGCTGGCGACGATGCAGAATCCACGTCGGGCTCACCGCCTCACCGCGTCTTCGAGTGCGACCTGATCACACTGCCGTGACGGTGCGCGGCGTCGGAGAATCGAGAGGATTCGAGACGATGAGACGAACCGATGGCGAGTTGATCCTGCTCTGGACGTTGCCCGTGCTGGGCATCATCTGGCTCTCTGTCTTCCTGTTGTTTCCGGGCTTCGTGCATCCGATGTCGCCAACGATGTCGGCGGAGGAGGTTGCAGCCTTCTACCGCGATCCGGAGAACCTCCCCCGCATTCGCTACAGCATGATCGTCTTCAATTGGTTCGCGGTGGGGCTGATCCCGTTTCTGGCGCTGATCGTGATGCAGATTCGGAGGATGGCTCATCGCACCCCGATCTTCTCGTACAGCATCATCGCGTGCGCGGCCGGCGGCCCCACGATCTTTCTCGTGGCCGACCTGTTCTGGCTCCTCGCTGCCTTCCGCCCGGAACGGGACCCACAGCTGATCCAACTGTTCAACGATCTCGCGTGGGTGACCTTCGCCAGCCAGGTCGGATTCCTGATCGCGCAGAGCGTGATCCTCGCCCTGGCGATCTTCCTCGACCGCCAGGCCCGACCGGTCTTCAAGCCATGGGTCGCGCATTTCAATCTTCTCATCGCCGTCGCGATGGTCCCCGCTTCCTTCGTGGGGCTGGCAATGGACGGCCCGATCGCCTGGGACGGCCTGCTGACATTCTGGGTCCGAAACATCGCGATCGGCCTCTGGATCGCCGTCATGGGCGTCGTTCTCGGCCAGGCGATCCATCGACAGCGGGCCGAGGAGGGGGTTGGCCGCATGAGCGGCTCGGAGTCGGGGACGGGGGCCCTGCCCGGGCAGCCCGCGGGCTCGCTGCTTCGCCGGATCGCCTGGCATTGGCGTCACAACCCGAAGCGGGAGCTGTGGATCGCCTGGTGGACGATGGTCGTCTTCTACCAGCTGTTCGGCCTGTTGTTCTTCGTGGTCACGCCCACACAGCCCCGCCGAAGCCCTGGTGGGAGCCCGCGCGGGTCGTGCAGTGGTTCGACGACAACCACTACCGCCTGCTCATCGGTTTTGCGTTCGTCTTCATCATCTCCGGAATGACGGCGATCATGAACGCGCTCATCGCCTATTCGATGCGGCGTATGTCGGTGAGTCGCGCGTTCGCGTACTCGTACCTCGTCATCTACGCGCTCAGCACGCTGCCGGGCATGCTGCTCCTGGGCATCGCGCTGACGGTCGGAGCCATGCGACCCGACCGCGATCCGGCGCTGATCTGCTGGCTCTACGATCTCGCGTTCTTGTCGTTCAGCGGAACCATGGGCGTGTTCCTGGTCGGCTCCCTGCTGTGGATGGCCGCGATCCTGCTCGACAAGAACCGCGTGTTTCCGAAGTGGTTCGGCTACTTCAATCTCTGCAACGCCCTCACGGAGGTCGTCGTTGCACCCGCCTGGATCTTCAAAGAGGGTGTCTTTGCCTGGAATGGCGTCATTACGTGGTGGCTCCAGGTATTCGTGTTCGCCACCTACACCGGTCGTCTTCATCACCCTGCTCAGGAAGATGATCCTGCGTGGAAGACTTCGGCACCGGGCCGTTACCGGAGCTCTCGACCGATGTAGCACCGGGGCGATCCGGCTTGATGGAAGCGGCACGATGACGAACGGCGCCAACGCCCATTCCCGCCCGAACGGGCTCGATATGCCGACCGCATCGCAAGAGACGGCCGAACCTGCTCGATTCGTGCCCGGCCAGCCGGACATGTGGGCGTTCGTCCTCTTCGAGGCGCTTCTGTTCACCGCCTACTTCACCGTCTACATCATCTGCCGGACCCGGAGTGTCGACCTATTTCTGCAGTCTCAGGCGCACCTCGACCTGCGTGTCGGGGGCTTCAACACCCTCGTTCTGCTGGCCAGCTCCTGGTCCGTGGCACGCTGCGCGCAGGCGGCCCGAGAACGATCGTTCCGAGCCGCGTTGACGAATGCGTTCCTGACCATGCTCTTCGGCTTCAGTGTTCCTCGTCTCGAAGGTGCTCGAGTGGGCGAGGGAGATCGACAAGGGGTTCACGTTCACCACCAACGAGTTCTTCTCCTTCTACTACTTCCTGACGGGCTCCACTTCCTTCACCTCCTGATCGGCTTCGTCTTCCTCGGCATCGTCGTCTACCAGCTCTGGAGCCCCGCGCGGCGCTCCCAGGAGCTCGTCGAAACGGGCGCCACCTACTGGCACACCATCGACTTCCTCTGGATCCTCATCTTTGCATTGCTCTATGTCATGAGGTGATCCGTGAACGCCGGATTCGAGAAGAGACTGCTTGTCGTCTGGCTGGCCCTGTCGGCGATCACGATGGTGTCGGTATGGATTGGTTCGCTCGATGGTCAGGATGCGCTCAGGCCAAACGCCGCGGCCACGATCGAGTGCGATCGTGATCGCGCTCGTCAAGGTGCGCGTCATCTTTCGGGAGTTCATGGAAGTGAGGCACGCTCCGGTCCTGCTGGGCCGTCTCACCGATCTCTGGCTCGTGGTCACGGGCGTGAGCCTCCTCGGCTGCTACTTCTTCGGTCTGGCGTATCTCCAGGGGATGAAGGCTGACCCGCTGGAATCCACCAGCTACACCGCCGCCCAGACCCGCGTCATCGAAGCCGCGCTCGTCACTGTTCGCCGAGCACGGCATCAGCGGGACCTCGCTGCAGATGATCGCGGACGCGATCGGCGTGACGAAGGCGGCCGTCTACCACCAGTACAACACCAAGGACGAGATCATCCTCGCCGTCGCCCAGGTCGTGCTGGCGGGTCTGGAGGCTGGCGGTGAACGCCGCGGAAGCCGAGCGATCCCGCTCGCGGGCGCGCGAGGTGTTGATCGCCCAGCGATGATCGACCTCGCCGTCGAGCGCCGCCGCATGGGCGGGCGTCCTCCAGCGCGGACCCGGTCATGCTGCGCTTCCTCGAGGAGCACGGCCGCTTCCGGCGCGTGATGGAGCGGGTGAACCGCGTGCTGATGGGCGGTGCCTCCGACCCGCGGGCCCGGGTTCAGGCGGCGATGCTCGCGACGGCCATCGCCGGTGCCGTCATCCACCCGCTCGTCGCTGGGCCTCGACGACGAGAGCCTTCGTTCCGCCCTCCTGAAGCAGGCGCGGAAGCTGCTCCCGCTCCGCTGACGACAGACGGAAGGAGTACGACTTGACGCTTCGAATCGTGCAGTGGACCACCGGGAAACGTCGGCAGGCAATCGGTGATCGCGATCGCCAGCAATCCCGAGCTGGAGCTGGTGGGCTGCTACGCGTGGTCACCCGACAAGGTCGGACGCGACGTCGGTGAGCTGTGCGGCCTGGATCCGTTGGGCGTGACCGCCACCGACGACGTCGACGCGCTGCTCGCGCTGCGCCCCGACTGCGTCGTGCTACAACCCCATGTGGCCGTCGATCGACGAGCTCGTGCGGATCCTCGGAGCCGGTGTCAACGTCGTCACCACGGCGGCGTTCATCAACGGCCGGCGGCTGGGCCCGGATCGCAAGCGACTGGTCGAGGCGTGCGAGCGAGGCGGCTCGTCGCTCTTCGGCACGGGGATCAGCCCGGGTGGGCCGAGCTGCTGAGCATCGTGCTCGCCGGCATCTGCGATCGGATCGACAAGATCACGGTCAACGAGGCGGCCTACACGGCCGGCTACGACTCGCCTGCCACGGAGAAGCCGGCCGGGTTCGGCCGGCCGATCGACGATCCCAACCTCCAGGCGATGACGGCCGAGGGCACGGCGGTGTTCAGCGAAGCCGTGGCGATGGTGGCCGACGCGCTCGGCGTCGAGCTCGACGACGTGGTGTGCGAGGCCGAGTACGCCAAGACGACGACGGACCTCGATCTCGGCTCGTGGCAGATCGCGGCGGGGTGCGTGGCCGGTGTCGCGGCGCAGCTGGCAGGGCCGGGTGGGCGACCGGACCGTGGTCGAGCTGAACGTCCGGTGGAAGAAGGCGCCCGACCCTCGAGCCCGACTGGCAGATCGAGGACGGGCTACGTCATCGAGGTGCAGGGACGTCCGACCGTGCGGACGCGACCGCTGCAGTTCCTTCCGCCGCCGGACTTCCAGGCCGAGACCCTCGCGGACTTCATGGTGCTGGGTCACATCATGACGGCGATGCCCGCCATCAACGCCATCCCGGCGGTGGTGGCCGCCCAGCCGGGCATCGTGAGCTGCACCCGATCTCCCGGCTGCCCCTGCCACGGGCTCGTCCCTCGCTGAACGGCCTCAGGTTGTTAGGTTGTTAAGTTGTTCGTTGTTAGTCAGAGGCTTTCTTGAACTGGCAACCTAACAACGAGCAACTAACAACATTCCTTGGGCAAACCGGCGAATCGATCACTCCCCGAGAGCACCGCCCGAGCTGAGCGGTCAAGAGTGCCTCGATCACCATCGCCATGCCCATGCCGCCGCCCGCGCACATGGAGACGCAGCCGAGGCGCGCGCCGCGTCGCCTGAGCTCGTGCACCATGGTGACGACCATGCGCGCTCCAGTGGCGGCGATCGGGTGCCCGAGGCTGCAGCCGCTCCCGTTGACGTTGCAGATCTCCTGGTCGATGCCGAGCGCGCGTGGTGGCGACGGGAACCGAGCAGAAGGCCTCGTTGATCTCGAAGAGATCGATGTCGCGCTGGTGTCGAGCTCCGCCCGAGCCAGCGCCTTCGGAATCGCGTCGATCGGGGCCAACCCGGTGCGCCGAGGAGCGACCCCCACCGCGGCCCAGGACCGGATCGCGGCGAGCGGCTCGAGTGCCGTTCGACTGCCGCGTAGTCGGCGTCCGTGAGCAGCACCGCCGCCGCGGCGTCGTTGATGCCCGCGGCGTTGCCGGCCGTCACGGTGAAGCCGTCGATCTCGGGATGGAGGGCCTTCAGCTCGGCCATGCCCTCGAGCGTCAGGCCGCGCCGAGGATGCTCATCGGTGTCGAAAGACGCCGGACCTCTCCGCCGGGGCCCTCGATCTCGACGGGCACGATCTGCGCATCGAAGGCGCCCGCGTCGATGCTCTCGATCGCGCGTGCGTGGCTGCAGACCGCCCACTGGTCCACGTCCGTGCGCGAGAGACCCAGCCTCGCACGGCCGCGTTGTGCCCGACGGTGACGGACATGTCGAAGGCCGGGCGCGTCCGGTGTCTCCGGATGAGACGGGAGACATCAGGGCTGCGGGTCGGCGCCGGGCGGGCCGCTTCTGGCAGCATCGGCATCGAGCTCAGGCTCTCGGTTCCACCCGCGAGGACGACGCGATCCATGCCGGCCGCGATCGAGCCGGCTCCGGTCGCGATGGCCCCCGAGGCCGGCGCGCAGTGCCGATTCGTCGCCAACCCTGGAACGCTCGAGGCCCAGCACGACCGCCGTGTGGCGCGCGATCACCGCCGCCCCCTGCAGGCTCTCGGCGATGATCATGTCGTCGATCTCGCTCGGCTCGATCTTCGTCCGCTTCGAGCATGGCTCGGACCACCACCTGGGCGAGCTCGAACGCGTCCTTGTCACCAGCGACCCTTGCGCGCACGGCCGATCGGCGTTCGGAGAGCTTCGACGATCACGGGGTTCTTCACGGATGGGACTCTTGCGTCCTGCGCCCGTCGGCGCGGGTCGGGACGCGCGCCTCCGGATCGCGGGCGGTCGGGTTACGAGTTCGGCGTCAGCCGCCGAGGCCGTGGAGGCAGAACTCCCAGGCGTCCTCGGCCGTGACGCGTGCCCTGGGGATTCTGGACGAAGCGGTTCATGAGCCAGCCGTACATGACGGTCTGCTGGATGAGCAGCGCGGCTCGCCGCGTCTCGGTCACCTGAGGGAGCCGGCCGCGACCGCGGCCTTGAGCAGCTCGATCAGCATCCGCGAGATCGGCGCCATCACCGCGGCCAGGCGCTCGGGATCCTTGAGCGCGAGCTGCAACGAGAACTCCGAGATCGGGACGCGGTTGTGGGCGCCGCGCTTGCGGCGCGTCCCGAGAGGCTCGCACCACTCGTGGAGACGGATCGTGAAGGCGCGAAGTCGCTCGAGCGGCTTGGACTCGGACTCCACGGCCGCGCGGAGATCCTCGAGCGACTCGCGGATGCTCTCCTCGAGGAGCGCGAAGAGCAGCTCGTCCTTGCCGTCGAAGTACTGGTAGAACCCTCGCAGCGACTGCTTCGAGCGATCGACGACCTCCTGGATCGTGAACTCGGTCGTGCCCCTCTCGTCGATCAGCGCGAACGCCGCATCCAGGAGTCCCCTGAACGCGCTGCTTCGCGCGGGTCGCGCGCGGCGCTCAGGCTCTTCGAGACCGCGCGCTGACGCCAGCCCGGTCCGTTCCCGTCCTGCGGCTCGTCGGCTTTCGCCATGGAAGTTGTATTCTCTCAGAATGAGAATAGAATGTGCCAGCAGCCTGCGGTAGCCGCTGGGGTGGCGCGGGAACGCGCTCTGGGGTCGAAAGGAGACCGAGGATGCGGATCGGCCTGATGCTCGGCCCGGAGAGAGGGCGGTATCGCCACAAGGTGGCGCAGCTCGTCGCCGACGCCGAAGGCGGCCGAGGAGGCTGGGCTTCACGTCGATCTGGGTGCCCCAGATCCCGGCGACTTCGACGCCTTCACCGCGATCACGCTCATGGGGCAGGCGACCGAGCGGATCGAGCTCGGGACCGCGGTCGTGCCGATCCAGACCCGTCATCCGATCGCCATGGCGCAGGAGGCGCTCTCGAACCAGGCGGTGTGCGAGGGCCGCTTCACGCTCGGCCTCGGCGCGTCGCACCACTGGGTCATCGAGGACATGCTCGGCCTCTCGTACGAGCGGCCGGCCCACCAGATGCGCAACTACCTCGAGGTCCTGAACGCGGCCCTGCGCGGCCCGGGCTCGGTGGACGTCGAGAACGACGGGTACCGCGTGCACAGCCCGATGGACGTCACGGACTGGGGCCCTAACCCGGTGCTGCTCGCGGCCCTGGCGCCGGTGATGCTCCGCCTCGCCGGCGAGCACGCGTCGGGGACGATCCTGTGGATGGCCGACGAGCGCGCCATCGCGGAGCACGTCGTCCCGCGCATCACGAAGGCCGCGGCCGAGGCCGGAAGGCCGCTGCCCCGGGTCGTCGCCGGGATTCCGGTCGCCATCTGCCCCAACGACGAAGTGGACGAGCGCGCGGGCGTGGGCGAACCAAGGTGCTCGGGCACGCCGAGTTCTGCCCGAACTACCAGCGCACTGCTCGAGCGCGGCGACGCCACCGACGTGGGCGACATCCTCGCGGCGGGGACGAGTCGGCCGTCGCTCGATCGGCTGCGCGCCTTCCGCGACGCAGGGCGTCACCGACCTGGCGGTCCGCGTCCTCGCGCTCGGGCGCCGACCGCGAGGCACGCATCGAGTCGCGCGAGCGGACCCTGGCGTTCCTCGCCTCTCTCTGTCCGGAGCTGTGAACCGCTCGCGGGAGGCGGCCGGTCAGCGGTCGTAGTCGACGACGACCTCGCGGCTCGTGGGAATCGCCTGGCAGGTCAGGACCCATCCCTCCTCGACCTCGCCGGCGTCCAGGGCGTTGTTCACGCGCATCGTGACCTTCCCCTCGCCAGATAGGCCATGCAGGTCCCGCAGTTTCCCGCCTGGCAGGCGAACGGCGGCTTGAGGCCCGCGCGGCGGGCGGCTTCGAGAATGGTGTCGCCGGGCTCGTACCCGACGCGTGTGCTTTCGGCCTTCGAGCCGGATCACGATCGACTCCGTCTCGGATGCCTCGCTGGCCGCGGGTGCCTCGTCGGGCAGCTCGAACCGCTCGATGAACACGCCGACCCGGATCGACCCCTCGCTGATCCAGACCGGCCTCGACGACCTCCATGTACGGCCCGGGGCCGCACACGTAGAAGTCGGCCTGCGTCCGGTCCCCGACCAGCGCGGCGCACGCCGCGGCGTCGAGGAACCCCTTCTCCGAGTCGAGGTGATGATGCACCGAGAGGCGGCCGCCGGAGCCCGCGCGGAGGCGTTCGAGCGCGTCGGCGAAGATGACGCTGCCGGGCTCACGGTTCGCGTACACCAGCGCGATCTCGCGCGCCGTGGTGGCGAGCGCGGTCTTGATGATCGAGAGGACCGGCGTGATGCCGCTGCCGCCCGCGAAGGCCACGATCGGGGTCTCGGCGGCGCGCAGCACGAACAGCCCCGCCGGTGGCATCACGTCGATCGTGTCGCCCGGGGCGAGCGTGTCGTTCATCCAGTTCGACATCCTCCCGCCGGGCACGCGCTTCACCGTGACGGTGAAGGGGTCGCCCGTCTCCGGCGAGCTCGACATCGAGTAGCAGCGGACGATCGGCTCGCCGCCGATCGTCGCACGGAACGTGCAGAACTGCCCGGCGGCGTAGGCGAAACGCTCCTCGAGCGCCGGAGGGATCTCGAGGACGAAGGACCGCGGTGTCGGCGGTCTCGTCGATGACGTCGGCCACCATCAGGGGTGGTAGTCGTGTTCGCGCAGCATCGGACTCCTCGTCGGGCACGGGACGCGGTGGATGATAGGGGACCGCATTCGGGCTTTTGCAACCTGACTCTCGCCTGTGACAAATATGATTCTCGTCCCATGGATACCCGCGACACGCCCGAACAGGCCGAGCTGCGGCGCACCGCCCGCCGGCTCGGCTCGCGAGCTCGGACCGCGTACCGTGGCCGATCTCGACGACCGCAAGCGAAGCGAGCGCCTCGCCGAGGCGGTGCGCAGACGCCGGCTGGCTCGAGCTGCGCCACGGCACGGGCGACGGCGATCCGCTGGCCAGCGGGGTCGAGGCGGCCATCATCGCCGACGCGCTGGGAGAGGCCGTCGCCGACGTCCCGTTCGCGGGCCCGATCCTCGCCGCGGATCTCGCCCGCCGTGCGGGCGTGCGCCCCATCGACGGCGCGGTGGTCGCGCTTCTCGCCCGACCTGATCGACGCCGCGGTGGTGTCGGGCCCGGCGACGGACACGCCGATCGTCGCCGTCGACGATGCCGCGCAGGGTCCCGTCGCGGCGTACGTCCTGGTCCCCGACGGCGACGGCTACCACCTCGCGCTCGCGGAGGCCGATGGCGCGAGCGACGGCGCCGACCTCACACGCACGATCCGCTCACTCCCCGCCGGCGTGCCCGTGCTCCCGGTTCCCGACCAGTCCCGGCGCCTCACGCGCGACGATCTCGACGCCTGGGCGGCCCTGGGCCTGGCGCTCACGAGCGCCGATCTGGTCGGGCTCATGCGCGGCGTGCTCGACGTCTCGGTCGCCTACGCGCGGGAGCGGAAGCAGTACGGCGTCGCCATCGGAACCTTCCAGGCCGTGCAGCATCTCCTCGCCGAGGCTCGCTGCCTGATCGGAGGGGGCGTTCAGCGCCGCGCTGTATCCCGCGTGGGCCGTGGATCAGCTCGCGCCCGACGAGGCCCGCGCCGCCGGGCGCGTGCGCCAAGGCCTACTGCGCGCGCGCCGCACGCACCGTCTGCGAGACCGCGGTGCAGGTGCACGGCGGGATCGGAAACACGTGGGACTGCATCGTCCACGTCTATCTCCGCCGGGCGTTGCTCTCCTCGCAGTGGTTCGGGGACGACGGCGAGCAGCTGCGCCAGCTCGAGCGGATCCGTCTCGGGGTGCCGTATGGACTTTCGTGACTCGCCGGCGGAAGCGGAGTTCCGGTCGCGCCTGCGCGCCTGGATCGCCGAGCACAACCCGGGTCTGCCGGTCTCCTCGACCGACGACGAGTACTGGGACCGGCAGGCGGAATGGCACACGGCGCTGTACGACGCCGGCTTCTTCGGCCTCTCCTGGCCCTCGCGCTTCGGCGGTCACGACCTGCCCTCGGTCTTCGACGTCATCCTCGACGAGGAGCTCGCCGCCGCCGGCGCGCCGCCGCGCCCGAGCCTCGGATACCTCGTGCAGGGGATCACGACGCACGCCAGCGAGGCGGTCCAGCAGCGCTTCCTGCCCGGCCTGATCAGCGGCCGCGAGCGCTGGTGCCAGGGCTTTCAGCGAGCCCGACGCCGGGTCCGACCTGGCGTGCGCTGCGCACCACCGCGACGCGCGACGGCGACGACTACGTGATCCACGGGCACAAAGATCTGGACGAGCTACTCCGACGTCGCCGACTGGTGCTTCCTGCTCGCGCGCACCGACCCCGACGTCCCGAAGCACAAGGGCTGTCCGCCTTCGCCGTGCCGATGCGCCAGCGCGGGATCGAGCAGTACCCGCTCCGCATGATCAACGGCATCACCAAGGAGTTCGGTCAGGTGGTGTTCGACGGCGCGCGCGTCCCCGCCGAGAACATGATCGGCAAGCCCGGCGAAGGCTGGCGCATCGCGATGACGATCGTCAGCCACGAGCGGGAGCCCGGCGAGGTCGGCTACGTCGCGCGGTACGCTGAAGACGGTCAAGGACCTCGAGGCGACGGTGCGCGCGAATCCCGGCGCGTTCCGGAGCGACCAGCGCGAGGCGGTCGCCTGGGCGTACGTGCAGGCGGAGATGCTGCGGCTGCACGTGCGCCGCAGGCTCTCCGAGCGTCTCGACGGACTCGACCACGGTCCCGGCGGCTCGATCGACAAGCATCCTGATGACGTGGGTCGAGCAGACGGTGGGGGCCGCGGCGCTCTCCGTGGCGGGATCGCACGCGGTGGTCGACGGCGACGACGTCGCGCTGAAGATCTACCTCTACAGCCGCGCCCAGAGCGTGATGGGCGGCACCTCGCAGATCCAGAAGAACATCATCGCCACGCGGATCCTCGGCCTTCCGGCGGCCTGAGTACGCTGCGCACACGAGGAGGAGATCCATGGACTACCCCCTTCCCGACGCGGTTCGCGTCGAGAGCCGACGGCCCGCGTGCGCATCGTGCGGCTCGCCCGCCCGGACGCAGCTCAACGCCGTGAACGACGAGCTGCACCAGGGCCTGACCCGCGTCTTCCCGCTGCTCAGCGCCGACCCCGACGCGCGCGTCGCGGTCATCACCGGGGAAGGGCGCGCGTTCTCGGCGGGCGGCGACTTCGACCTCCTCGACCGGATGGTGAAGGACCGCGCGCTGCGACGCGACGTGATCGCGGAGGGTCGGGAGCTCGTGCTCAACATGATCCGCTGCCGGGTCCCGTGGTGGCCGCGGTCAACGGACCGGCCGTGGGCCTCGGCTGCAGCGTCATCGCGCTCTCGGACGTCGTCTACATGGCGGAGTCGGCCTACCTGTCGGACCCGCACGTGATGGTGGGCCTCGTGGCGGCCGACGGCGGCCCGCTCACCTGGCCCCTGCACACGAGCCTGCTCCTGGCCAAGGAGTACGCGTTCACCGGAGACCGGATCAGCGCAGCGCGGGCGAGGGAGATCGGCCTCGCGAATCACGTCTGCCGCGGACGGCGAGGTGTTCTCCGCGGCCCTCGCCGCCGCTCACAGGATCGCCGTCGCTGCCGCGGCAGGCCGTGGAGGCGACCAAACGGATCCTGAACCTGCACGTCGAGCGGGCGGTGCTGGCCACCATCGACTTCGCGATGGCGGCCGAGACCGAGTCGTTCGATACGGCCGATCTGCGTGAGAACGTCGCCCGCTTCCTGAAGCGGTCGTCCGCGATCGACAAGCTGAGCCGCAGGAGGAGAGCACGGTGGCCAAACGAACGAGGTTCTGCGGAGTACAAGGACCGGTACGCCAACTACCGGTTCGAGCTGAGCGAGGAGGGCATCCTGCTGATGCAGTGCCACACCGACGGGGGCAGCCTGGTGTGGGACTGGAAGGCGCACGACGAGATGTCGGACGCCTTCGCCGACATCGCCGGCGACCGCGAGATCAAGGTCCTCATCCACACCGGCACCGGCGAGAACTACAACGCCGACTGGGGCCCGCCCCGGTGGAGAAGCCCCTGTACCTCGCGATGGACGGCCAGAAGGGCCTCGTGAAGCTCGACGAGAAGGCCTGGTACGGCCGCATGCTCATCGAGAACGTGCTCGCCGTGGACGTGCCGATGATCAGCGCCGTCAACGGCCCGTGCAACATCCACTCCGAGGTTCCGCTGCTGGGCGACATCGTGCTGGCCTCCGAGGACGCCTACTTCCAGGACCTCGCGCATTTCCCGCGCGGCATGGTGCCGGGCGACGGCCAGCACGTCATCTGGCCCTGCGATCGTCGGACGCAACCGGGCGCGGTACCTGCTCCTGACCGGGAAGAAGCTCTCGCGCGCAGGAGGCGCTCGAGATGGGGCGCGGTCAACGAGGTGCTTCCCAAGGACCGGCTGCTCGACCGGGCGTGGGAGCTGGCGCGCGAGCTCGGCCCGGCGACCGCCTCTCGTGCTGCGCTACACCCGCATGCTGTTCACCCAGGATCTCGAAGCGCGCGTTCCTCGACGAGCTGGGCCACGGCATCGCCCGCGAGACGTACGCGCAGCGCCAGTTCTTCCCGGTCGGTGGGGGCATGACGCCGCTCGATCGCCCTGGGACAAAGGAGCCCTGGTCGGAGTGATATCGGAACCAGAAACCCTGGCCCGAAGCGGCCGTGCGAGGAGGAAGCGATGAGCGAGGTTCTGGCCCCCGAGGCCTTCATCCAGGATCTGGTCGCGCGCATCGAGGCGCGGCGGACCTTCGGCAGCCACCCGCTCTGGCTCGAGCTCGCCGACGGCAAGCTGAGCCGCGAGCAGCTGCAGCTCTTCGCCGTCCAGTTCTTCCTGCAGGTGCGCGAGTTCCCGCGCGCCGTGAGCGCGATGCACGCCAACTGTCCGTTCCCGAAGGAGCGCATGGAGCTCGCGGAGAGCGTCTACGAGGAGGAGACGGGGCGGCTCTCCGGCTGCAACCAGCCCCACCCGGAGCTCTTCATCCGCTTCGGCGAGGCCGTCGGCCTGACGCGCGCGGAGATGGTCGAGGGCCGCCCGCTTCCCGCGACCCGCGCGCTGATCGACTGGTTCGAGCTGTCGACCAAGCAGCGCTCGTTCATCGAGGCGGCGGCCGCGATCAACCTGGCGGCGGAGGGCCAGGTGCCCGGCGCGTTCGGGCCGATGGCGCGCCGGCTCCAGGAGAACTACGGGCTGAGCCGCGACGCGGTCGCGTTCTGGGACATCCACGAGGTGGCCGACGCGGAGCACAGCGAGGTGGGCGACAACATCGTCGTCCGCCATGCGACCGACGCCGCGACCCAGGCGCGCGTGCGCGACGCGCTGCAGCACTCGCTCGACGCCTGGTGGCAGTTCTTCGACGGCATCCAGGCGGCGATCTGAAGCAGCAAGGAGGAGAGAGGCAATGGCCGCATACTTCATCGCGCAGTACGTCGTGAACGATCCGAAGCTGCTACCGCGAGTACCAGGCCGCCGCCGCGGCCGACGATCCAGGCATGCCGGCGGAGAGGTGCGTGGTGTTCGACGTCGCCTCGGAGACCATCGAAGGGAAACCTCCCGGACGACATACGGTGATCGTCAAGTTCGAATCCCACGGAGGCGGCCAAGGCCTGGTACGAATCGCCCGCGTACCAGGCCGCGGTCGGCAAAGCGTCTGGCGGCCACGGATGGGTTCGCCGTGATCTCCCAGTCCGATGAACCTGGGGCGCTGATCCCGGAGGCATTCGATGAACGTGCTCGAGCGGGACTTCTTCACCGACCGCGAGATCCTCCAGGATCCGATTCCCTACTACCGCGCGCTGCACGAGCGCGGGCCGGTGGTGCGCGAGCCGCACAAGGGCGTCTTCATGCTCTCCCGGATCGATGAGATCCTCGAGGTCTACACGGATCACGAACGCTTCTCGGCGATCGTCGGACCGCTCGGTCCGCTGGTGGACGTCCCGCGAGCCCGCAGCGAGGGAGAGCTGGGCGGAGGTCATCGAGCGCCGCCGCCACGAGATCCCGATGGGCGACCAGCTCACGTCCCTCGATCCTCCCAAGCACACCCGGCATCGTGCACTGGCCGGCAGGCTCTTCACGCCGAACCGGCTCAAGCAGAACGAGGAGTTCATCTGGACCCTCGCCGATCGAGCTGATCGACGAGTTCGCCGATCGGGGCGAGGTGGAGTTCTCCGCCGCCTACGCGAAGCCCTTCACCCTGCTCGTGATCGCCGACCTGCTCGGGGTCCCGCGCGAAGACCACGAGACGTTCCGCGGCTGGCTCGGGGGGCAGAAGGGGCACGGTCGGAGACCCTCGAGGGCCGGCACGCTGGCGATCAGGTGTTCGCGAACCTGGCGCCCTACTTCAGCCGCTACATCGAGGAGCGCCGCGCTTCGCCGGGCGACGACGTCATGAGCCGGCTGGCCAGCGTCCGGTTCTCCGATGGAGAGCTCCCCGAGGTGATGGACGTCGTCCGCCTCGCCACCATCATCTTCGCCGCCGGGCAGGAGACGACGGCGCGCCTGCTCTCCTCGGGAATGCGGGTTCTCTGCGAGCAGCCCGACCGTCGCCGAGGAGCTCGAAGCGATCCCGAGGCGATCCCGAACTTCGTCGAGGAGTGCCTGCGCCTCGAGGGTCCCATCAAGGGCTCCTTCCGCCTGGCCCTGCGCGATACGAGCCTCGCCGGCGTCCGACATCCCGGCGGGGTCCATCGCGATGGCGGTGATCGGCGCCGCCAACCGCGACCCACGCGTCTTCGAAGACCCCGACCGCTTCGATGCGAGGCGTTCGAACGCCCGGCGCAACATCGCCTTCGGTCACGGCGAGCACTTCTGTCCCGGCGCCAGTCTCGCCCGCGCCGAGGCACGCATCAGCTTCGAGCGGCTCCTCGCGCGGCTCGACGACTTGCGGCTGGTGGACCCGGGCGCGCTCTCCTACGTCGAGACGCTTCATCATCCGCGGCCTGAACGACCTGCCGGTGCGCTTCCGGCGCCGCTCGTAGCCGGCCTCGCTTCCTCGTGATCGGAGCCCCACAAAGGTAAGGAGAGCGCCATGTCCCATCCAGCTGAGCAAGTGCTGATCTCGGCGGACGACCATCTCGACATCCACGCGATGCCGCCCGACGTCTGGTCGTCAGGCCTGCCCAAGGAGTGGCGCGAACGCGGCCCGCACGTCGAGGAGACGCCCGACGGGCCGTACTGGTTCTGCGACGGTCAGCGCGTCTCGCCCAGCGGCCGCAAGGAGACGGGCTTCATCGCAGCTCACGACCACGGCTTCCGGCCCGGCCAGCCGCAGACGCGACTCGAGGACATGGACCGCGACGGCGTGCACGCGCAGGTGGTCTACGGCCCGACCTGCACCCAGCTCCAGATCAACGACGCTGCGCTGCACGAGCAGGTCGCGCGCGTCTACAACGACTGGGCGGCCGAGTTCCAGCGCGAGGCGCCCCGATCGCCTGGTCCTGCTGCCGGACATCCCCTCGTACGATCCGCAGGTCGCCAAGCGCGAGCTCGAGCGCTGCGCGAAGCTGGGCCACAAGGGTGCGATCGTCAGCAGCACGGTGGGCCGCGGCAAGCCGCTCTTCGATGCCGACTGGACGGAGTTCTGGGACGCCGCAGAGGAGATCGGCATTCCGATCCACGCGCACCTCTCCGGGAGGCCTCCACAGCCTGACGCCGAAGCTCGGCTCCTGGGAGATGCCCGCCGCCGTCGCCGTGGTCCCGATGCAGCTCGACGAGACGCTCGCGGGATTGATCTTCTCGGGCATCCTCGAGAAGCGTCCCGCGCGTCAAGTTCGTGATGGGCGAGGCGGGCCTGGGCTGGATTCCGTACGTGATCGAGCGCCTCGACCACGAGCTGCACAAGTACGGCTCGAAGATCCGCGACCACAAGACTCGAGATGCTGCCCAGCGAGATCTTCGCGCGGCAGGTGTTCACCACCTACGAGGACGAGAAGCTCGGAGTCGAGCTGATCCCGCGCATCGGCGTCGACAACGTGATGTGGGCCTCGGACTACCCGCACGGCGACAGCACGTGGCCCCACTCCGCGCAAGGCATTGGCCGAGTCGCCGCTCGCGCAGCATGGCCCCGAAGTTCTGCGCAAGGTGACCTGCGAGAACGCCGCGCGTGTCTACGGCTTCAAAGTGTAGGGCGATGCCCGCGAGACCGCAACGGGAAGAACGCCACCCTGCCCCGGGGTTTCGGCCTCGACAGGGATTGCGGACCGGATAGGGTAGATCCCATGGCCTCGCACGGCCCCGGGTGGGAACGATTCGTCCACGCCTCACCGATGCGCTGAACTATCCGATCATCGCGACGCAGCCGCGTCCGATCACGGTCGTGACGGTCCGCACTGTGCCAGCCTCTTGCTGGTCGCGGCCTTCGGGTGTCACGGCGATTGCAAGCGATGCTCAGGCGGCGCGTCCTCACCCGGCTGAGCCTGGAGCCCGGACTCGAGTTCTCGATCCTGCGGTTCGTCCACTACGCGGTTCTCGCCCTGGCTCTGCTGTTTCGCGCTCCAGGCGCTCCACGTCAACCTCACCGGTCTCGCGGTCGTCGCGGGCGTCCTCAGCGTCGGCGAATCGGGTTCGGCCTCCAGAACCTCGCGAGCAACTTCATCTCCGGCATGATCCTGCTCATCGAGCGCCCCATCACCGTCGGCGATCAGGTGACGGTCGGCGACGTGTCGACGGGCATCGTGCGCGCGATCAACATGCGCGCGACCGAGATCGTGACCGACGACAACATCTCCATCATCGTCCCCGAACTCGGAGTTCATCTCCGGCCGGGTCGTGAACTGGTCGCACGGTGACCGAAGCTCCGCCTGCGCCTGCCGGTGGGGGTGTCGGTACCGGTCCGACGTCGATCCACGTACGGCGGGGTGCTCCTCGACGTCGCGGCCCGGTGTTCCGACGTGCTCCAGGACCCGGCACCCGACGTGGACTTCGTCCGCTTCGGGCAGTCGTCGCTCGATCTCGAGCTGCACGCCTGGATCGCCGACCCGTCTCGGCGAGACGAGATCACGACCGTGCTGCACTTCGCGATCCGCTCGGCGTTCCTCGACGAGGACATCGAGATTCCATTCCTCAGTGCTGAGCTGCAGCTCGCGCCGGAGAACGACGCAACCCCGGACGCCTCCGACCAACGGCAGCCCGCTGCCGGGTCGGCTCGCGACCGCGCCCGGCCAAGGCGTCAGCTCGGTTCTGACACCGCGGTCGCGCCACTCGTCAGACGGGCGAAGAAATCGCGGAGGATATCCGCGGACCGGGCCGGGGTCCTCCGGACGCGCGGCCGCGTGCTCCAGGGGCAGGACGAGCGGTACCCATTCTGCGGCTCCCCGGGAGCCCTCTCCGTCCTCGCGCAGCGCCTGCGCCGGCCGCGCCGGCATCGAGGACGCAGCGTACGCTCTCCGGCGCCGGGTCGGCGCAGAGGGTGGCCGGCGACGCGACGAGATACTCGCGGCGCGCCAGCGGACGGTCGCGGTGGATGGAGCATCGACTCGTCTTCGAGGGAACGGGCACGCCATCCGCTGGTAGAGAAGTACGACAGGCCCAGCTGGCGGAGCTGCGCCTGCCTCTGCGCCGCGCTCCGGAGCGGCTCGAGGAGACCCGCCGCGCCGAAGCGCTCCACCGCCGCCGCGAACCGCGCCACCGACCTGAGACCGCCGTGGCTCCGGAAGGTCCGTGACGAGCCGGGCGAGCGCGTGCGCCTCGGCCGGCGACACCGGCACCAGCTGGCGGCAGCGCGCCCCCGCAGCCCTTGCGGGCAGGGGAGTCTGCTGGCCACCGTCCGCAGCCCGCTGCTCCGCGACGCCGGCGACGACATCGGCGACGCCCTGGAACACCGGCAGGAGATCGCGCACCCGCGCAGGACCCGCCGGCGTTGATCTGCAGGTCCACGCGCTGGCCGCCGATCGCGACCTGCAGGTTGGCCGTCGCCTGGGGGTGTGGCGGTCTGGACCGGCGGCGCTGAGCCGGACGACGGGCGGCGTGGGGGCCTTCTCCGTGGGCGGCGGGCGTTTCGGCATGGCGTCAACCCGTCTGCGGGCGCAGTACCGAGTCTAGCCCGAACGCCGTGGCGCGCCGAGCCCTGCCCGAGGATCAGAAGTTCGGGACCGTCCAGGCCGGGTTGAGCTTGATGCGGTACTTGAGCTTCGCGATGACGCGGAGCGCATCTCGCAAGCCGTTCGCGTCCTGCGCCACCTCACCAGCACCTCCATGCTCCGGGAGTGCCGGGATGAAGAAGATCAACGGGTAGTCGACCGTCCCGAAGGGATTGCCCCCGTAGTCGCTGTGCTGCACGACGTTTCCGGCGCTGTAGCCCGCGGCCTACACTCAGATTCAGGTCCGTGCGGATATTTCATGATCCCGAGCGACACGTTGCCGAGGTGCAGATCCTCCGCTTCTGCGTGGCCATCGCGCGTTCTGCGCCCCGCTCGCGAACACGAGGCCCGCGGCCTGCGCTCTGCTGGCGCACGAAGAGGTCCGACGGTCTGGGGGCAGCGTCGCGCGGAGCGGCATCGCGCGATCGTTGATCCCGGTGGTCCTTTCGCCCTCGTGCGGGAAGACGCACCACGGGTCGTAGTCACCGGCGACCGTCGACTTGATCGCCGAGCTTTCCGTCCGCGTTGGCCGGGTTCACCATGCCCATGACCGGTGTCAGGCCGGGGCGCACGGCATCGGCAGCGGAAGCAGACTGCGGTTGGCTGCAGGCTTCGGCGTCTGGCTGGGGTCGTAGTACACGCCCCACATCGACTGGCTGCCGCCCGGGAGCGCTGGCGGAGCCTTCACGAGCTGGAACGGCATCGGCACGCCCCCTTCGGGGTTCCGACCACCGCAAAGCGTGTTCAGGTTCGGCGCGCCCGTCTGGGTGATGATCGCACGGTCGCGCAGCTTCGCCAGGCGGGCGTCGGAGATGAACACCGGCGCACCACGGCGCCGGCCTCGAACCCGTGCGTGATGTCCTCCGCCTGCTTCGTGGGGTCCTGCGACGCCTTGGTGAAGCGCGGGTCCTCCAGGACGAAGCCCGCCATCGGTCCCCAGTCGCAGGTCTTCGCCTTGATGTGGAATCCTTGGCCGCATAGCTCTCGAGCACCAGATCGTGCACAGCGGGTTCAGCTCGCGCGAGGAGATCACCATCTTGTGACGCGCGGCCACGCGCTGAAGGCCTCGACGTGCGACGGCGGGAACCGGCGGTGGCGTCGTACTCTGGCATCCAGCGACATCGAGCTCCTCCCTCGTTCGCTTATCGCACCGACCGGGCGCAGACAAGAGAACGACAGTGACGCCGAACTAGTTCGGTTGAGTCCTCTCCTGATGGATGCCTCGCCTCGAGCAGGCTCCGAACGGCGTCGAGCGGCCCTCATCCGGCGGGGCGCTGAGCAGCCCCCGCCCCTTCTGCCGGCTCATCGATCGCAGCGGGACCCCGCTCTGCGGGCGCAGCCGCAGGCGCGCCCGCGCGGCGTAGCTCCGGGGCGGCCTCGTACACCGCGGTGCCCACCCGGTGCGGATAGTCCTCGGGGAACGTCACATGCCGCGGCCCGGCGCGTGCACAGCAGCCACGCCAGGCGGGATCGAACGGATAGATCATCGACAGGAGGACGTCGCTCGAGACGCGATCGTTCGCCACCCAGTAGCCATGGCCGCGCATTCCCCCGAGCTCGTGGCGCCGTACACGTCGGCGACGTCGATCCCGACCAGGCGGTCGTTGCTCGCCAGCGTCTCCAGGTCCTCCCTCGTCAGCTCGTCGAAGCGCGGGCGTCAGGCGCGAGGCACCGGTCAGGAGCGCCGCGAACCGGAGGGCGCCGTCGTTCTCCGACACGTACACCTCGGTAGCGCCGCGCCACGTCGGTCAGCGCAGGCAGGTGCGAGCGGGCGAGGTCTGGAGGTCGATGTCGGCCGCGCCACGAAGATCGCATTGGCAATGCGATAGCGCCGCTGGAGCGCGGCCTGATCCTCCTCCGGGGTGGCGGTTGCGCAGCGCGACGAGCGCTTCGGCGAGCAGGGGTGAGCCGCAGCTGGGAGGCGATCAGATTTGATGCGGCGAGCCTGGCTGCGGTCGGCGATCAGCGCTCGACCAGCCGCGCGATGTCCGGGACGGATGCGGCGCCGGGCAGTCGACGAGGTAGTGCCAGACCGAGGTCCCGGTGGGCCAGCTGAAGGCGACGACCGGCGTCGACCTGGGCCGAGATAGTGCTGCCCACGTCCCCATCAGGACCATCACGTGGTCGAAGGTGACGCGACAGGCCCGGCACAGTAGATCACCGCCTCTGCCGCTGGTGCGGGAGGTCGAGACCTGGCGATCGATGCCGGCGACGAATGCCGCGCCGGCCTGGCTCCCCATCTCTCCGTGAACTCCTCGGGACCGATGTGCACCCGCGCCGGGCGCAGGGCGTCGATCCGGCTCGTGGCGATCCGATTCTCCGTCGTGAGATCGGCGAAGGACCAGCCGGGCTCGCCGAGCTGCACGTTCGGCGAGTCCAGAGCCGGACCGCCATCACTTCGTCTCTCGGAGTAGCGCTCCGGATACCCGCGGGCGCCGGCGCGCGTCGTGGCGTAGAAGACGGGCAGCTCGTTGGTGCGGTGCTCCGCCGCCACGAAGCGGGTGAAATCGAGCCGCGGGTCCTTCTACGAGGATCGCAAGTGCCGGGAACATCGTCCCCGCTGCGCTCGCTGTCGCCACATCCAGCCGAGCAGCGCGGCGACGACGGCGGCGATCCCGACGTGAGCCGGCAAAGCCACGCCTTGCGGCAGATCTCGATTCGCTCACCTCCCATCGACGCCACGGGCCGGGAGCGGCCGTCGCCGCAGGAGCCAGGCGGTGGCGCACGCGATCACCGCGCCGGCGAACAGGTGCTTCAGATTGTGCCCGCTCATGACACCGCCGGTCGCTCTCGCCAGATCTTGCCAGTCAGGCGCTCCGCCACCGTCTCCAGCTCCGTCGCACGCGACGGCGGGCTCACACCAGCGCCGCCGCGCCGCAGCGGCGGACGACGAGCGATCAGCAGGACCAGTACCCCCACCGACGCCCCGACGCGGACATGCTCAGATCAGAGCCACAGGTCGCCGCGGCCGAACGCTTCGGTGAGTCCCCACAGCGCGACAGCTCCCGATCGCAAAGCACCCCGACGGGCAACAGCGCAGCGCGTGGCCGAATGCGGGGTCCCGCGATCCGCGAGCACCAGCGACGTCGATGGCGGTGAGCAGCAGCGCCGAGCGGGAAGCCGGTCCCAGACCAGCCGCGCGTTGCTCGGCTGCCAGCGGTAAAGTACGCCGAGCCGAACGCAGTCGGGATCGCGCCGATGACGAGCAAGACGATAGGCCGGACGCTCATCGGAGCTCACGTTGACGCGGCGACGCAGGGACAGGCTCCACAGGCCGGCGGCCAGGATGGCGAGGTTCGTGAGCACGTCGCCAGCGCGCGGCACGAATCCGAGGACCCGCGTGTCGGCGAAATCGCTGGTAGTCGCGGCCACTGCGGTAACGGACCGGCCACGATGCGCAGCAGCACGTACACGGAGCGTGGGTGGTGAAGACGAGGTCCCATGCCCGACGCGACACGCGGGGCGGATTCGAGCTCGACCCTGCAGAGTGCAGCGCTCGATTCTTGCTCATTGGTGCTACCTGCGGAGAGCTCCAATCTCTCCCTCAGGCCGCCGCCGGCCCGGCGCGTGGCCCTCATGCGGCGCAGGACATCCAAGAAAGAGCAGCGCGAACACGAGACCTGCCGAACCCGGCACCCGCACCGCGTGCCGGCCCGGCGTCTCCCCGCGACCATGCCCAGAGCATGAGAACGGGAAGACGAAGAGCTTCCCCAGCGCGCGCCGAGCAGCATCAGATCGTGGTTGCGCTCCGGGTGCCGCGCGACGAGCCAGTACCCGGATCCCGGAGCAGCAGAATCAGGCCGAAGGCGAGCTGCATGAAGAGCGGATTCTTCCCGGGCGAGCGACGGCGATCACGGGCAGCACGAGATCCGGGACGAGCAGCCCCGAGAGCCCGACCGCGACGTTGAAGATCCCAGCCACCGCGAAGACGCGGGCGGCAGCAGCGCGTGTCCACCGCCGCAGGCCTCCGCGCTATCTCACTGGCAGACGCAGGAGAAGAGCCCAGAGCGCGGGTCCGCCGCACACGCGCTGCCGCTCGGGCACGAGCCGCCGCACGTACACGGTTGGGAGGGGAGCTGATGCAAGGGGACGTGTCGCCGCGGCCCACTGCGTAGCCGCAGGCTCGCCGCGAGGCGTGTCATCGGCGATCCTGGGAGCGTCGAGCACAGCTCACCGGCGGGGCGATTCCCACCGCAGGTGGAGGCCCCGATGGTCGGTCCGCCGGTGGCGGCGCACGGCGTCGACACCGCGGGGTGGCACGCGCAGACCTGCGTCGGCGGCGCTCAACGATGTCCGCCCAGCAGCTCTGCCCGGGACGGGCACGAGCCGCCGCATCCAGGCCAGATGCCCCCTGCCGCACGGTGTCGGCGGCAGCGGTCGTCGTGGTGGGTGTCAGCGCCGCGACGATCGCCGCGACGTCGCCCTGGACCTGCGCGGCGATCGCCAGTGCATCGCCGGACACGTGGGCACGCGCCACCGCTCCGCGTCTCGTCCCTTCGCCTCACACGACCGCGAACTTTGCATCGCACTTCGTCGTGTCGGGCGGCTCACGCGCCGTATCGCACGCGCGGTCGTCTTCAGCAGGCAGAGGTTGTAGGCGCCGGCGTGCTGCATCTTGCTCGTTCGACACGTCTGGGCGGGATCTGCGGCACGCGCCACCGTGCCCGCGATCAGCATCGCGATCACCACCGGCGCGCGGCAGGTGCGAATCATGTGCCCTCCTCGCGTCGCGTGCGTGCAGCCAGACGTCCGGACCCGGCTACCCTCCCCGCAAGCACGCCGTCAAGGCCTGCTGAACGATGGGCACGGTGAAATCGCATATCCTGCAGATTCTACCGGGTGAAAGGCTTCGCCTGTGTGTTGATAACTCGCCCGGGCACCGGCGCAGCGATGACAACTCTCTTGACCGGACCGAAGTATCCGTCATACCCATGTCTCGTCTTGGAGAGGGGCTGACGCCATGGAAGAGTTGGCCAGGACGAAGCTCGAGGAGAACGTGAGGGTGTGGTGGCATTGCTCCGCACCATCGCCGATCGCCTCCATTCCCTCCCGCTGTTCGAGGCGCGCCGATCGCTCGCACGCCTGGCGTCGCCGGTCGCGTTGCTCCGCGCACGAAGCCGAGCCGATGATCAGGCCGCTGCCCGCCGTGGAGTACAGCGACACAGGCACCGATCCCGATCCGCCGCCGCGCCCACCGTCGTGTTCGTCCGCCGCGCGCGCTGCCCTGGGCGCCTGACGCCGCCAGGCGCCGCCTCAACCGCCTCCGGACCTGCGGACTGGCTGCGGAGGCCGGTGCGGGCGAGGGAACCTGCCCGGCCAGGCGGGGTGTCTTTAACCTTTCGCCGCGCCCGGGCGTCTCCCAGGAAAGGAATGGAGGTCCCTCCTGCGGACCCGCAAGCTGCTCCGCAGCGCTTCGCCGCCCTCGCGTTCACCGGCCTCGCCGGCCCAGCCAGCCCTGGCGGCCACCCGTCACAAGAAGCACCATGCTCATCGCGCCAGCTACAAGGCAAAGCACAAGCACGTCAGCTCATCACGGGAAGAAGAGCATCACAGCAAGGCTTCCTCCCCAAGGCGCAAGCCGGCTACCTGAGCCCTCAGTCGCCGCGCGTGGTAGTGCGGGGTGCGTGGAGGACGTGGCGCTCGTCGCCGGCGCGCTCGCCGGCCGCCAGGAGTGCTTCGAGGCGCTCGTCGAACGCCATCAACGCGCCGTTCACACGCTCGCCTACCGCTGGCTCGGTGATCACGCGGCAGCCGACGAGGTCGTGCAGGCGACGTTCCTGCAGGCCTACACGCACCTCGTCGACTTCCGCGGCGATGCGTCGTTCCGGAGCTGGCTGTGCGGCATCGCCCTCAACCAGGCGCGCACGCTAAGCCAGGGCCCGGCGCCGCGAGCGGACCGTATCCGCTCGACGAAGGTGCCGGAAGGCGCCCTGCCGCAGGACGAGACCGGGTCCGCCGAGAACCGTCGCGTTGCGCGACCGGCTCGGCGCGGCTCGTCGGCGCGCCTGCCGCCGCGGCAGCGGGCCGTCGTCACGCTCCGCGATCGTCGGCGATCTGCCATTCAAGGAGATCGCCCGCCTCGAAGGCATCAGCGAGAACTCCGCGAAAGTGAGCTATCATCACGCCGTGACCCGACTCCGACAATGGCTGGGGCGGGGCTGATGTGGCGGTGGTGGACATGCCGGCGGCTCGCGTGCCCGCGCTGGTGGACGTCGGCGGCGGGGCGACTCGACGCCAGCCGAGCGCGCACGCGTCGCATCGCACGCTCGCCGCGGCCGACGTGCGCCGCCGGACGTCGCCGCGCTGCGCGACGTGCCGCGCGCTGCTGCTGCGCGAGACGAGGAGCCGCCGCTCGGCGACGAGTTCTGGCGTCGGCCAGCGCGCAGGCCATCATGCGGAGGGCATCCGGAGCCTGCCCGAGCCGGTCGCCGCTCCCGCGTCGCGCGCGGCGTCGTCTCCGCTCGGTCGCGCAGCCGCGGCTGGATGACCTGGGCGCCGGCGCTGGTCGCGGTCGATGGCCGTGATGGTGGTCGCTCGCGCTCCGGCGTGCGTCCCGCGCGTGCGGCGATCGCGGTCCCGAGGTGCCGGCGACGGCGAGTCGAGGCCTCGACGATCCCGACGCTCCTGTCGCTGTCCGATCTCGCCGGGTATGTCGTCTCCCGAGGTGGAGCGCTTCGGCCGTGCTCGGACGACGAGGCGGCCGCTGCCCGGAGCTGTCGAACGACGAGCTGGACGCGCTGGCGCAGCTGGTCGGCGTGCGCGGGCGATGATGGTGCGCGGTATCGGCGCCGTCGCTCGCGCTCGCGCTCGTGTCGTGCCCGGTGCATGCCGCGCCTCCGGCCCGGCCCGCGACCGGGCGCGCGACCTACCTCATGCATGCGCCTCGTCGACGCGCCTCAGACCTGCCCCGACGACAAGGCGCTCGCGCTGCGGACGATCTTCCGCAAGGCCGACGAGCGTCGCATCGCGCTGCTCGCGTCACGCGGCAGGCGCTCGACAAGCAGCTGCAGGCCGCGCTCGCCCGGCCCGAGAAGGACGCCGGCCGAGCTGGCGCGTCTGGTCGGCGAGACCAACACGGTCGACCGTGAGCTGGCCGCCGTCGCCGAGGACAGCTTCGCCGAGGCGCAGAAGATCTCACCGTCGAGCAGCAGGCGAAGCTCCTCCTGCTGCGCCGCGAGCTGCAGGGCCAGGTGCGGGAACGCGATGCGCCGGCGTCTCGGGCAGCGCGCAACGGCGGCCAGGCGCACGGACAGCCGAAGCCATCCCATCTGAGCGACCCTTGACGCCGTCCAGGGGTGCTTCGCGGCACTTGCCGGGCATGGCGACCGATCGACATCCTGTCCCCGTCGCGCTGGGCGCCGACCGACGTCGCAGCCGCTGAGCCGCGCCCGGCTCCGCCTCGCCGCGTCGCGCTGTCCTCGGCCTCCGCGTCGACCACGCGTGGCGCTCGTGGTGGCAGGCGGCGGACGAGATCGAGCGGCTCGCCCGCACCGAGCTCGGGCGTCGCGCGACGTCGTCATCTTCGACCCGGAGTCGCGCATCGGGCGCCCGGAGGAGGAGAGCGCCAAGGTCGCCGACCTTCGCGCGTCACGGTCGACGCGGCGGTCGTCGGCCTCGGCACTTGAGGGTCGTGCACGTCGTGGAGTGTCCACGACACGATCGTCTGTGAGGAGCGCCGGCGATCCCGGCCGTGGTCGTCGTGACCGAGGTCTTCGAGAACCTCGCCCGGACGGCCGCGCGCGCGCAGGGGCTATCCGCGACCTGCGCGTCCTCGTCCTGCCGCACCCGATGGAGTCGCGGCCCGAGGCCGAGGTGCGCGCGATCGCCGCGCGCGCGCTTCCGCGACAGCTCGATCGCGCTGCTGGCCGACGACGTCGCTGATGGCGCGCGGCACGCTCACCTCCGAGCTGCGCTCGCGTCGCCGACGATCCCGACGCGCCGTCTTCGCGCTACGTCGAGGCGCAGGGCTGGGGCGACGGCCTGCCGCGTGATCCCGCCGACGGCGGACGCGCGTGCAGGCGATGCTCGAGGCGACGCCGCTGGCCGCCGGCGCACGTCGTCGGCGTCGTCGAGCCGCGCGCGCGGCGAGGCCACGGTCGAGAAGATCGCCGTCAACGCGGTGCTCGCCGGCTGCCTGCCCGACGTGCTTCCCGGCCGTGCTCGCGGCCGTGCGAGGCGGTGTGCGAGCCGCGCTTCAACCTCTACGCGCTCAACACCACGACCTGCTGCGCCACGCCGGCGCTGATGATCAACGGCCCGGCGCGCGCAGCGCCTCGGCATCGAGTGCGGCTACTCGTGCCTCGGCCACAACGGCCGCGCCAACGCCACCATCGGCCGCGCGCTGCGCCTGGTGATGCGCAACGTCGGCGGCTCGATTCCCGGCGCGGTGAGCAAGTCGGTCTTCGGCCAGCCGGGCCGCGTATCGCTCTGCTTCGGCGAGTGGGAGGAGAAGAGCCCGTGGGAGCCGTTTCACGTGCGCCGCGGCTTTCGCGCCGACGCAGAGCGTCGATCACGGCGCATCTGCGCGACCGGCACGCAGGACATCGCCGACATCTGCGCCGAGACCGGCGAGGAGCTGATCTGGGTGCTGGCGCACTCGATCGACTGGATCGGCAACAACAAGGTGCTGGTGCCGCAGGACGAAGGGCGACATGCTGCTCCTGCTCTGCCCCGACTTCGCCCACAAGATCGCGCGCGACGGCATCGTCGATCCCGCGACGCTGCAGCGGATGCTGCTCGAGTGGACGCGCACGCCGCATCGAGCGCTGGCACCGCAAGCACTGGCCGAAGCTCGAGAAGCTCGGCTACGTCGACGGCAACGTCGTGCCGCTCGCCGCCGATCCCGAGCAGTTCCTGATCGCCGTCGCCGGCGGCGAGTCGGGCCACCACGCGCTGTACTTCTGCACCTTCGGCCTCACCTGGTCGGTCAGCGATGCCGTTCGAGGTCGGCGTCGTTGCTGGCGACGGCGAGGTGTGCGAGCTCCCAGCCCGTCCGACGCCCTCCTGACCGGCGTGGGCGCACGGCCCGCGGTCAGCGTGCGGCCCTTCGGCTTGCACCGGGGACCCCAGCTACCCTACGCGCCGCCATGAGCGACCCCACCGGACAGAGCCGCCATCGAGTCCGTTCTGCGCGAGGACCGCGTCTTCCCGCCGCCCGCCGGCGTTCGCCGCCGACGCCGCGCATCGGCGAGCCGTGCCGCATACGACGCGCTCTACCGCCGCTCGATGGACGACCCCGAGGCGTTCTGGGCCGAGGTCGCGCGCGCAGCTCCGCTGGAGCGACGCCCTGGACGCGCGTCCTCGACTGGCAGCCGCCCTTCGCCAAGTGGTTCGTCGGCGGGCAGCTGAACCGTCGCCGACAACTGCCTCGACCGCCATCTGGACGGGCCCGCGGCGCAACAAGGCCGCGCATCATCTGGGTGGGCGAGCCCGGGCGAGACCGCGTCGCTCACCTACCAGGCGCTCCACCGCGAGGTCTGCCGGTTCGCCAACGTGCTGCGGAGCCTCGGCGTCACGGCGGGCGACCGCGTCGGGCATCTACCTGCCCGATGATCCCCGAGGCGGCCGATCGCCATGCTCGCGTGCGCCCGCATCGGCGCCACCCACAGCGTCGTCTTCGGCGGCTTCTCGGCCGAGGCGCTGCGCGACCGCATGAACGACGCCGCAGGCGAGCGTCGTCGTCACCGCCGACGGCGGCTAGCGCCGCGGCGCGATCGTGCCGCTCAAGGCGAACGTCGACGACGCCGTCGCCGGGACCGCCGTCGGTCAAGGACGTCGTCGTCGTGCGGCGCACCGGCGAGCCAGGTCGCGATGAGCGGCCGGCCGCGACCACTGGTGGCACGAGCTCATGGACGCGGCGTCGGCCGACTGCCCGCGCCGAGCCGCTCGACAGCGAGCACCCGCTCTTCATCCTCTACACCAGCGGCACGACCGGGAAGCCGAAGGGCGTCGTCCACACGACCGGCGGCTACCTGCTGCACGCCACGCTCAGCGCGGCGTGGGTCTTCGACCTGAAGGAGCGACGACACCTTCTGGTGCACCGCCGACATCGGCTGGGTGACCGGGCACAGCTACGTCGTCTACGGCCTCGCTCGCCAACGGCGCGACCTCGGTCGATGTACGAGGGCGCGCCGAACCATCCCGCAGCCCGACCGCCTCTGGCAGATCATCGACGAGCTCGGCGTCACCATCTTCTACACCGCGCCGACCGCGATCCGCGCCTTCGTCAAGTGGGGCGAGGAGTGGCCGCGCAAGCACGACCTCGTCGTCGCTCCGGCCTGCTCGGCACCGTCGGCGAGCCGATCAACCCCGAGGCCTGGATGTGGTACCACCGCGTCATCGGCAAGGAGCGCTGCCCGATCGTCGACACGTGGTGGCAGACGGAGACCGGCGGCATCATGATCGCGCCGCTGCCGGGCGCGACGCCGACGAAGCCCGGCTCCGCGACGCTGCCGCTCCCGGCATCGTGCCCGGAGGTTCGCACGCCGCGACGGGCAAGCCGCTCGGTGCGAACCAGGGCGGCTACCTCGGTCGTCACGCAGCCCGTGGCCCGGCATGCTGCGCACCGTCTACGGCGATCCCGAGCGCTACACGCAGCAGTACTGGAGCCAGATGCCCGGGCATCTACTTCACCGGCGACGGCGCCCGCCGCGACGCCGACGGCTACTTCTGGGTCATGGGCCGCATCGACGACGTGGTGAACGTCGCCGGCCACCGCCTCGGCACCATGGAGGTGGAGAGCGCGCTCGTGAGCCATCCGTCGGTCGCCGAGGCCGCCGTCGTCGGACGACCGGACGACCTGAAGGGCCAGGCGATCGCCGCGTTCGTCACCGCTCGAAGTCCGGCCAGCCGGCGTCCGAGAAGCTCGAAGAAGACGCTCAAGGAGCACGTCGCCGAGGAGATCGGCGCCTTCGCGCGGCCCGGACGACATCCGCTTCACCGACTCGCTGCCGAAGACGCGCAGCGGGAAGATCATGCGCCGGCTGCTGCGCGACATCGCCGCCGGGCAAGGAGACCGCTCGGCGACACGACGACGCTCGAGGACTACTCGGTTCTCGCCAAGCTGCGCGAGGACGAGGAGTAGTCGCGGTGGGGCTGGTCCTCACCAACACGCTCTCCGGGCGCAAGGAGCCGCTCGTGCCGCGCACGCCGGGGCACGTCGGCATCTACTGGTGCGGCGTCACGGTCTACTCGCGCTCGCACGTCGGCCACGCCCGGGCGTTCATCAGCCGCCGACGTCCTCTGCCGCTACCTGCGCGCGCGCGGCTCGGCCGTCACCTTCGTCCGCAACTTCACCGACATCGACGACAAGATCATCCGGCGCGCGGCCGAGGAGGGCTATCGTCCACCGAGCGCGCTGGCCGAGCGCGAGATCGCCGCCTTCGGCGAGGACGCCGCGTGGCTCCGGCTGCCTGCGGCCGACGCACGAGCCGCGCGCGACCGACGCACATCGACGACATGGTCGCACTGATCGAGCGGCTGATCGCGAAGGGCTTCGCCTACCCGGTCGCGCGACGGCAGCGTCTACTTCCGCGTGCGGCGCTTCGCCGGAGTACGGCAAGCTGTCGCATCAGCGGCTCGACGACATGGCGGCGGGCGAGGAGATCGATCCCGACAAGGAGGACGTGCACGACTTCGCGCTCTGGAAGGGCGCCAAGCCGGGCGAGCCGACGTGGGACGAGCCCGTGGGGCCCGGGGCGACCCGGCTGGCACCTCGAGTGCTCGGCGATGGCGGCGCGCTACCTGGGCGAGCCGACTCGACATCCACGGCGGCGGCACCGACCTCGATCTTCCCGCACCACGAGAACGAGATCGCGCAGTCGGAGGCCGACACCGGCACGACCGTTCGCGAGCCTCTGGGTGCACAACGGGATGATCACCTTCGGCACCGAGAAGATGTCCAAGTCGCTGGGCAACATCCTGTCGATCGCCGAGGTGGCGAAGCGGCGCGCCCGCCGAGGCGCTGCGACTCCTCTATCTGCGGCACGCACTACCGCGCGCCGCTCGACTTCTCCGCGGGCCGCCTCGAGGAGGCGCAGCGGCGCGCTCGATGCGCCTCTACGAGACGCTTGCGCGCGCCGACGAGGCCGCGGGCCGCCCCGCCCGCACCATCGCCCTCGACGGTGCGCTCGCCGGCGAGCCGTCACGCCCTTCCTGTCGGCGTTCTGCGAGGCGATGGACGACGACCTGAACGCCGCGAAGGCGATGGGGTCTCGTGTTCGATCGCATTCGCGACCTGAACCGCGTCGCTCGACGCCGGCGACCGCAGCGCGGCTGCGGCCATCCGCGAGGAGCTCGCTCGCACCGCGCTGGCGCTCGGCCGTCATGACATCGCAGCCCGAGCGCGGTCCTCGAGGACATGCGTGCGCGGGGCCGGTGTCGCGCCGGCCTGAGCGAGGGACAGATCGAGGCCGCCATCACTGCCCGGAACGACGCGCGCAAGCGGCGCGACTTCGCCGAGGCCGACGCCATCCGCGCCCGCCTGCGCGACCAGGGCATCGTCCCTCGAGGACGGCCCGGCAGGGGACGACCTGGAAGGCCGGTTGACCCGGGGCCGGCCGGAGCCGCGGCCGGGCCCCGGAACAAGGAGGCAGATGCGATCGGTACAACGACGAATCGGACGCGCCCTGCTCCTCGTAGCGCTCGCCGGCGGCCTCTGGGCATGGGCTCCATGGGGGCGGTGGCGAGCCCGGAGCTCCGGTGCGCGACTTTCACGCCACGTTCATCGACGTCGACGGAACGGGCGTCTCGGCCGATCACGTGAGCTGCGGCGGCGGCACCACCCTGGAAGGCGACCTCGGCCGCGGCCGGCTCCGCATCCCCTTCGAGAACATTGCCCGCATCGACCTCGGCGCGCGATGGCACGGATCGCGACACCCTGCGCGCCACCGTGACGCTGCGCGAGGGTGCGCCGGTCACCCTCACCGTTCGCACCTCGACGACGTTCTACGGGCAGATCCCGAGCGGGGCGTATCAGCATCCGTGCCCGCGATCTCGCGCAGCGTGGAGTTCGCCCGTAGGGTGTCGCGCGGCGCCGCGCGTCATGCCAGGCGAGTGGCCTTCCTGCTGCAGCTCCTGGCGGCCCTCGCGATCGCTCCGCCGGCCGACGCGCTCGACGTCAAGCTGTGGCCCTTCTTCCGGTACGCGCGCAACGACGACCGCGGCGAGCTGCGCTGGAGCGCGCTCGGCCCGCTGATCGAGTACGTGCGCACGCCGGAGCTGCGCGACCTTCGCATCCGGCCACTGCTCTGGCTCTCCCGACGTCTCGGCGATGCGCCCGAGGACCGCATGGAGGTGCTCTTCCCGATTCTCTCGGCGCGCCGGCAGGCGAACCATCACAGCCTTGCGCCTCCTGCTGCTCAGCCGCAGCTGGACGGCGCCCCACACCGACGAAGCGGCGCCGACCTCGTCGTTCACGCTCTTCCCCTTCCTGTTCTGGCGCCAGGACGCCGCCAACGGGACGCGGGGGGCATCCTGCCCTTCTACCTCGACCTGGCCGACGTCTTCGGCTACGACCGGGTGCGTACGGTGCTCTTCCCCGCCTACCTCGCGAGCTCGACCGAGTCGCGGGTCGAGCGGCGCTTCTACGGATTCCCGTTCGTCTCGACCGTCGGCGGACCGGACGGGAGCGGCTGGCGCGTCTGGCCGTTCTACGGCAACACCGCCGTCGCCGGCCGCGAGCGCGAGCGCTTCGTCGCCCGGCCGGTCTACATCGACAGCCAGCGCCTCGTGCCGGACGTACGGCTGGGAGCGGCGGCTCTCGTCTTTCCGGCCTACGCTGCGCTCGACAGCGAGCTGCGCACCAGCCGCGGCTACGGTCGTGGCTCGCCTACACGCGGACGGTGGACGAGCGGCTCGGCTCGAGGCCACCGGCGCACCCTGGCCCGTCGTCTTCCGCGAGCGCCGGCTGGGCGATGAGACCTGGCGCGTGTGGCGGCTGGCTCCGATCTACGGCCGCAGCGACCGCGACGGCATTCGCTCGCACTTCTACCTCTGGCCGCTCTACCGGACGACGGAGCAGGACGACGGCGACTTCCACTTCCGGCGGCGCGATGGCGTGCTGGTGCTCTGGCGCCATCAGCGCGAGTGGGACGAGGACACCCGGCGCTCGCGCGAGCCTCCGACACGCTGCTCCGGCGTGCTGCGCAGCGACGCGCGCGGACGGTCGTCCAGCCGGGCAGGTTCCGGCGCTGATCGACAGCGTGCTGCCGGCCAACCGCGGCGTGCGTTTCGCCATGTGGGCACCCCTCTGGGGCGTGCTCCGGTGGGACACCGCTCCGGACGGCGCGCTCGACTGGAACGTGCCTCTGGGGCTGGCCACGCGCGAGCGCGGGCGGCTGCGATCGCCCTGGTTCGTCGATCTGTCGCCGCCGCGGGAAGGAGGCGCGTGGCGACTGACGCGGCAACCCTGCGGCGCGGGCTTCACGACCCGCGTCGGCGCCGGCCCTCCTGGCCGGCCTGCAGCTCACCGGTGAGGGCGTGCAGCTCTGCGCCGCCGCCGTCCGCCAGATCGATTCCGGGCCACCGACCGCGAACGCATCGTCCTGCAGCTCGGCGCGTCAGGGCCGACACGCTGCCGATCGCAGCCACCCTGTCGCTCTTCGTCGGCATGGTCCTGGTGCGTCCAGTCGGCCGGACCAGCTGCGCAACGTCAGCCAGGACGGTGCTGGGGCCCATCGTCGGGCTGGCGATGACGAAGGAGATCGGGGCCGGTGATGATGGGACTCCTCCTCGCGGGCCGCATCGGGTCGTCAGATCGCCGCCGGGCTCGGCTCGATGAGCGTCTACGAGGAGATCAGCGCGCTCCGCACCATGGACATCGACCCCGTCCGCTTCCTCGTGACGCCCCGCCTGATCGCCTCGGTGATCGCGCTCCCCGTCCTGATCCTGTACGCCGATTTCGTCGGCATCCTGGGTGGCGCGGCGCGTGGTGGCGGTCGATCCCGCCATCCACCTCTCCGTGTCAGGAATACTTCGCGCGCATGCTCGAGTGGGTGAAGCTCGGGCGATCTGCTGATCGGGCATGCTGAAGGGGCCGCGTTCGGGCTGGTCGCGGCGGTCGTGCCCTGCACGTTCGGGCTGCGCACCCGCGGCGGCGCCGAGGGCATCGCCGCATCGACCACGGCGGCGGTGGTGTGGAGCTTCATCTGGATCCTCGTCCTCGACTTCCTGATCGTCCGGCCTGAGCTTCGCGCTCGTCATGAGCGAGCCATGAGTGATCGTGGAGTCGCGGTCGTTCTCGAGGGCGTGCGCCGCCGCTACGGCGACGCCGAGGTCCTCGCGGCGCGTCGACCTCGAGGTGGCGCCCGGGAGCTGCTCGCGATCGTCGGCCAGAGCGGTCAGCGGGAAGTCGGTCCTGCTGCGACAGATCGTCGGTCTCGAGCGGCCCGACGCGGGCCGGATCGTCGATCGGCGGCATGCCGCTCGAGCGCTATCTCGCGCTGCCGCCGGACCGGAAGCCGTTTCGCATCGCCATGGTGTTCCAGGGCTCCGCGCTGCTGGCATCGCTCACCGTCGCGGAGAACGTCGCGCTGCGACTGCGCGAGCACCAGCAGGTGCCTCCGGCGAGATTCGCGAGCGCGTGCACGACGCCCTCGCGCAGGTCGAGCTCACGGGCAGCGAGAGCAAGCTTCCCGGCGATCTGTCGGGCGGCATGCGCAAGCGCGCGGCCATCGCCCGTGCGCTTGCCACCGATCCGGAGCTGATCCTGTACGACGAGCCCACCGCCGACCTGGATCCGCTCCTCACCGAGCAGATCGGCGTTCCTCATCGCCCGCATCCGCGCGACGCGCGGCAGCACGCAGATCATCGTCACGCACGACCTGCGCGCTGGCACGCGCGACCGCCGATCCGCATCGCCGTGCTCGACCAGGGTCGCATCGTCGAGTGTCTCGCCGGCGGCGCGGCTGGCCGCCAGCCATCACCCTGACGCGCGAGTTCCTGCGTGCGGCAGGGCTCGGAAGAATGACCATGCTCAGCACCGAGCAACGCATCGGGCTCTTCTTCCTGGTCGGCACTCGGACTCCTCGCCGTGGCGGTCGAGCTGACCATCGGGCTCGGCCTCTTCCGCAGGACCTGCCAGCTCGCCGCCGACTTTCCGTGACGTGCAGGGCTCGACCGCGGCGCCGACGTCCGGCTGGCGGGGCTGCGCGCGGGACGGGTCGAGGACCTGCAGCTCGAGGGCGACCGCGTCCGGGTCACGATGGCGATCGACGGCAACCTGACAGTCCGGCGCAGACGCGGTCGCCAAGCTCGACTTCCGGGCCCTCAGCGGCGAGCGCTTCGTGGCGCTCACGCTCGGCACCGACCGCTCCGCCGGCCCAAGCCCGGCGACGTGCTCGAGGGCGAGACCCCGGCGGGCTTCGCCGACGCCGTCGACCAGATGGCACGCGTGGCGCAGTCGATCGACGAGCTGGCGAGCAACCTGAACACCGAGGCCAGCCGGCTCCTGGTGTCGCTCGCCGACGTCATCGACGAGAACCGCACCGCGCTGGGCGAGCTGACGACGCAACGTCGCCTCGATCACCGAGAAGCTCGACCGCGGCACCGGGACGCTCGGCCGCCTGCTCGAACGATCCGAAGCTCTACGACCGGGTCACCGACACCATGACCGACGTGAAGCAGTCGGTGCAGGACCTCGGCGTCCCTGGCGCGCAACCTGCGCGAGGGCAGGAGACGCTCGGAAAGCTCATGGCCCCGGACGACGCGCTCTACGTCAGGTGCAGGAGACGCTCGACAACCTGGCCGTGGCGGCGCGCAACGCCGCAGGAGATCACCGACGGGCTGCGCGCGGGCGAGGGCACGCTCGGCAAGGCCCTGGTCGACTCCGCGCTCTACGAGCAGTCGCTCGACACGCTCCGCACGGCGAACCGGGCGGCGCAGTCGGTCGAGGACCAGGCGCCGATCAGCATCCTCGGAACGATCGTCACGAGCCTGTTCTGAGCGCCGGGCGCGGCGTCAGCCGTGCATCGTGAGGCCGCCGGAGACGCTGATGACCTGGCCGGTGACGTAGCTGCGGCCCCGTCCGAGCAGGAGGTAGGCGACCGCCGGTGCCACGTCCTCCGGCAGGCCGAGGCGCCCAGAGCGGGATGGTCCGCCGCATGCCGGCGAGCACCTTCTGACCCTGCTCGCCCGCCATGACCGACTCGAGGAGTGCGGTCTCGGTCGGACCCGGGCAGACGCAGTTGACGGTGACGGCCTGGCGCGCCACCTCGCGGGCGAGCGCCTTCGAGGAACCCGATCACCCCCGGCCTTGCACGCCAGAGTAGACGGCCTCGCCCGGAGCTGCCGACCCGGCCGGCATCCGACGCGATGCTGACGATCCGCCCGCGGCCGCGCCGCGAGCAGCATGCGGCAGGACCGCGTACAGTCGCATTCAGCACGCCGCGCAGGTTCACCGCGATCACCCGATCCCACAGCTCGGGCGGCCCTCCACGAAGCGTGCGAGCGTGTCCCAGCCAGCGTTGTTGACGAGCGCGTCGAGCGGACCGAGCTTCGTCTCGATCGCGCCTCTGACGGCCGCCTGCAACCCCGCCAGGTCGGTCACGTCCGCCGCCATCCCGATCGCCCGGGTCCGCCGGCGGTGACGACCTCGGCAGCCACCGCGGCCGCCGACGCGCCGTCCAGGTCGAGGATCCCGACCGCCCAGCCGTCGCGGGCGAGCGTCAGGGCGATGGCGCGGCGCGATGCCGCGCCCGCCGCCCGTGACCACCGCCACGCCCGCCATGGCGTCGCTATCCGCCCGCCGGAACCGCGGCCGTGAACGTGCCGGTCACCGCCGTCTCGCCGCGTCTGGGTCGTCGCCGTCACCTCGCCGTCGATGCGCGACTCGCCGGCTTCCTCGTATCGCCGCGTGACGCGGCCGCTGCAGGTGATCGTGTCGCCCGGCCACACCCGGGTCGCGAAGCGCACCTTGTAGCGGCGCAGGTTGCCGGCGCCGACGGCGTCGGTGATGCACTTGGCGACGAAGCCGGCGGTCAGCATCCCGTGGCCGAAGACGGTGGGATTCCCGCGCCATCTTGGCAAAGCTCCTCGTCGTGGTGGATCGGGTTGAAGTCGCCCGACGCGCCGGCGTAGCGCACCAGATCGGTGCGGGTCAGGTTCTCGACCACGAACGGCGGGATGGCCGCCCCTTCGGCGAAGCGCTCGGCCACGGCGCTCACTCCTTCACGGCGTCGGCGGTCTCGATCGCGGTGTTGCGCATGTACGCGACGACCTCGCCGCGCTGGTTCCTGAACTCGGTCTCCCCGAGGATGAACGTCATGGTCCCGCCGCGCTTGCCCTGCTTCTCGAAGACGTCCTTGGTGCGCGGACCGGAAGCGTCGGCACGTCGCCGGCCCGGATCGGCGGCGACGTACTCGAACTCCTGCTCGCCGTGCAGCAGCCGGCGGTAGTCGAGCTTCACCGCGCTGCGCGTCTCGCCGAGGTCCTGATCCAGTGCGCGATCGTCATGAGGAACGTCGGCGGCGCCAGGGCGCCGTCGTCCGCCAGGTACGCGGGGTTCGGGTCGCTTCACCGCGCGGGCGAACTCGCGGACCTTGCCGGTCTCCACCCGCATGGTGCTCTCCGGCCCCAGACCCCGAGCAAGCTGCGGTCGATCTCGGCCATGCGTCCGCCTGAGGTCGATGTGCTGCGCGACCAGCTCGCGGTTCCAGGTGGCGTCGCCGAAGGTCACCTCGGAGCTCTTCGCGCGCTTGAAGTAGATGTGCATGTCGTGCTCCCAGGTGAAGCCGATGCCGCCGTGGATCTGGATGCCCTCGCCGGACGACGTGGCGGTACGCGTCCGAGCAGTAGGCCTTCGCCATCGCCGCGGCGAGCGGCGCCTCCGGCGACGTCGTTCGCCACCGCCCAGGCGGCGTAGTAGGTCGCCGACTTCGAGCTCTCCACCTCGACCAGCATGTTGGCGCACTTGTGCTGGATCGCCTGGAAGCTGCCGATCGGCTTGCCGAACTGCTCGCGCACCTTGGCGTACTCGACGCTCATCTCGAGCACCTTCTGCGGCGCCGCCGCACATCTCGGCGCACAGGCCGACCTTGCCGCGGTCGACGATGCGGTCGAGGAGCTTCCAGCCCTCGCCCGGCCGTGCCGAGCACCGCAGTCCGCCGGCACGCGGACGTTCGTCGAGCACGACCTCGCCAGAGCTTGCGCGTCTGGTCCATCGTCTTCAGCTGCGTCATCGCGACGCCCGGCGCCTTGCGCATCGACGCAGGAACAGGCGTGATGCCGTCGCGTCCCTGCCGATCCGGGTGCGCGACCGGCGACGACGATCAGGTCGGCGATGTGCGCGTCGGGCACGAAGAGCTTGGTGCCGCTCGAGGACGTAGTCCGCCGCCGGCCGCTTCGCCGTCGAGCGTGATGCCGTCGGCGTCCCAGCGGCCGGACGGCTCGAGCTGCGCCAGCGTCACGCTTGACGTCGCCGGCGGCGAGCTTCGGCAGGTACGCGCCTGCTTCAGCGCGTCGCTGCCGCCCTCGAGCACCGCGACGCCGCCGAGCACGACGCGTCGAGAAGAACGGGCCCGGCAGCACGAGCACGGCCCATCTCCTCGAGGACGACGATGAGGTCGACGAAGTCGAGCCCCGAGCCGCCGTACTGCTCGGGCAGGATGAGACCCATCCAGCCGAGCTCCGCCATCTTCTTCCACAGCTCGCCCGTGTAGCCGCGCCTCGTCCTCCATCATCTTGCGGACGTAGGTCATGGGCGCTTCCTTGGCGAGGAAGTCGCGCGCCGAGCTGCGCAGCATCTCCTGCTCTTCGCTGAATCCGAAGTCCATCGGATCGTTCCTCTCTGCCGAGGCCGGCGCTAGGCCGGCCTCGCCTTCCAGAAGTAGTTGTGGAACCCGCCGCCGTCGTGCGAGGCGACGGAAGGTGAGCTCGACCGGCATGTCGACGGCGACGCGCTCCGCCTCGCAGTCGGTGAGCTCGCAGGTAGAGCCGGCCGCCACCGTCGAGGTCGACCACGGCGTGCGTGGTGGGCGGATCGGCGAGCTCGTGCAGGTAGTCGTTGGTGAACGTGAAGACCGTGCCGCGCCGCGCCGAGCTGTCACGTCCTCGAGTCCGCGCGTGGCCGCACTCGATGCAGGCGCGATGGCGTGGAAACTGGACGACGCCGCATCCGGCGCACCGGCCGCCGTGCAGCGGCAGCAGCTCCTGCGATCGCGGAACGCGACCACCGGCGACGCCACGTCGGGCAGGCCCGACTCCTTGCGCATCAGGTGCCGGAAGCGCGCATAGCGTCCGTACGACGGCAGCGTCCGCTTCACCTCGATCTGCTGCGCGACGCTCGCCGCGGCCGCCAGGCGGAGCGCCCGTCGCGCGCAGCAAGAGGGCGTCGGCGCCGTCGCCGTAGCCGACGGGAGGACCAGATCGCCCGCCCGCGCGCGCTCGAGGGCCGCCACGAGCAGCAGCAGGGGCTGGACGGCGCCCGTGTCGCCGACGGCAGTCCACAGACCGTCCTGGAGCTGGCGCTTGGCGTCGAGTCCGAGCGCCTTCGCCACCGCGAGCGGCGCGCGTGGGTTCGGCGTCGGCAGGACGGCGAGGGTCACCTCGCCCGCCGGCACGCCGGCCTTCTCGAAGCGCCCCGCGCGCCGCCTGGACGAGCAACGGCGCGTAGCCGAGCTTGCTCTCGAACGCGCCGGGAACGCGCGCGGAAATCCCGGCTCGCTGGTGCGCCAGGTTCCGAGCAACTCCTCGGAGCGCTGTGCGTCGCGACGACCTCGGCGAGACCGGCTCCGCGCCGACGACGAGCGCCGGCGCCGGCGTCGCCGAAGCTCTGCTCGGCCGCCGACTCGGGCTCTCCCAGGCGGCAATCCGCGCCGGCGACGAGCACCCGCGTGGCCGCACCCGCAGCCACCATGTCGAGCGCGGCGAGCACGGCCGAGGTGCCAGCGCGCAGGGTCGCACCGACATCGAGCGTGCGCGCCGTCGCCGGTGACCTCGAGCACCGCGGCAATCGTCGCCGCGCCCTGCTTCTCGGCATACGGTGAGCTGGTCGTCGCGAAGACGACGCCGTCGGACGACCCAGGTCGGCTGGCAGCGCGAGCGCCGCGTTGATCGCCATGGTGAGGCTGTCCTCGTCATGGTTGGCGACGGCGCCGCTCGCCGGGCCCCGGCACCCGCCCCACTCCCGGGCGATCACCTCCCGGGGCAGACGGTAGCGCGGGACGTAGGCGGCGGCGCGCCGAGGATGCCAGGCATGCGACCGGTTCGGTAGCAAAGGTGGCACCTCCAGGTCCAGCCGCGGCCGGGCACGGCTCCGTTCGCGTGCCAGCGCAGCGCGTCCCAGGCCGACGAACGACGAGCGGCGCACCCCCGAAGGTGTGCGCCGCTCGCTGGATGCTCGATAGGAGGCCGGACCGATCCAGCGGCCGGCTGGCCACCGGCGCCGCGACCGGTGAACCAGTCGTCCATCACGCCCGACTTCTCGCCCCTGGTGACAGTACCAGCCCTGCTCGCCCGGGAAGCGCGGGCTCGGCAGCGACGCCTTGGTCGCGTGCTCGAGCTGCATGTCGACCATCACGATGGCCGGGCGCGAAGCCGCATCTCGTCGTGGTACTCGATGGCGTTCGCGCCCTGGAACGCCTTCTTCCGGAAGCTCATGTCGTTGATCCAGATCTTCCAGAGCTCGCCCGAGCGGTCGTAGATGTCGGAGTACGGGATGCCCCAGGTCGACTCCTTGTCGATGAAGATGACGCGCTTGCCGTAGGCGTACTGCGGCAGCTTCGACGATGCCCTCGATCGACGTAGCACGCGTCGCTTCTCCCACACGTCGTCGAAGGCCCAGTCGACCTTGTCGTTCCACTTCACCGGGTAAGTGCTCGGCGTGGAACGACGCCGATGCACGTCGCGCTCGCCGAGGTACTTCCAGTCCATCCAGGCGATGTGGCCGGCGTAGCCGTAGTAGCTGTCGACGTCCGTGTCCTGCCCGAAGAGCGCGTCCGAGCGCTGCGCGGTCGAGAGCCGCCGCACGCGGCGGAGCGACGGCAGGTAGAGCCAGGAGTCGTCCTGCTTCGCCCGGAGTCGAGTGTAGCGGTTGCCGAGCGCGCCGACGCCCTTCAGGTCGAACGGCTCGAGGATCGGATAGAGGCCCTGCTGGCCGCGGTAGCCGTTGGGGTTCGGCTTCTCCGGCTTCGGGCTCGACGTAGAGCCGCGCCGTTCCAGAACAGGCGCCGGAAGTGGTCGAGCAGGAAGTGCCGCTCGACCGTCATCGGGCCGTGGTCCGGCGATCGCGCCGGTGTCGGCGTCGAAGTTGCGCAGGTCGATGTCGTCGATCGCCGTTCACGAACCCGTACTCGTAGTTCCACATGATCTTGACAGCGAACTGCGGGTCCTTCGGGTCGACGTTCGGGAACGGCTGGCCGGCGACGTAGTTCTGAGCGTTGAGGCCGTCGGCGCGACAGCTTCACCTGGAGCGCGTACTTCTCGGTGGCCTCCTTGTACGCCTTCGGCCACTCGACCCGCTTGGTCTCCGTGATGGTGATCGGGAAGCCGTGCTTCACGCACCACTCCAGGCCAGGCGAGATGCAGGTCTTTCGATCTTGTCGACGTTGCCTGGCGTTGATCTTGTCGCCCGGAGACGTCCGCCCGGGCCACCGGGCCCGCTGACCACCTGCCAACAGCGCCATCGTAGTCTAGCGCGATCGTCTTAGCCGCATCGTTTTCCCCGTTCACAAAGAGACGACAGGACCTCGCCCATATTCTGAGCGACCCGCGTTCCGAGCACCTGCTCGGTCCTACACCCCGCTCGTGTCAAAAAGCAGCGGGGTTGGCGCGCCGATCCGCCCATCGCCGGTGTCGGCCGGCGCCGCGCCGCGCGGCAACGCCCCGTAGATCAGGTCTGGTAGTCGCGCACCTGCCGACCGATAAGGACGACTCCAGCTTCCGAGGGCCGCCGGGCGTACAGCGCGGTCCCGGTGGGTTCGTGCTGCCCGAGCGTCACGACGAGGGGCCTCGCCCTGCCCGAGGGTCAGCTCGACGCGATCGGCGTCGTCGTCGAGGCCGAACGACCGCAGATCACCCGTCGTGGCCGCGATGCGGTCGATCTCCTCGGTGAGCAGCGCCTGAAGGAAGCCGCTCACCAGGTCACCGGGAAGGTCCGCACCAGCAGGCCTCGATCACCCGCCAGTCCCTCCCGTCGCGGCGCACGTTCACGATGCGCGCCTCCGCGCACGAGCCGGATCGCCTGTCACGTCGGCTGCGGTCAGCTGAAGAAACCGCGGCCGGGGCGGGCGGGACGTGGTCGGCCTCCGGCGCTGAGGGTCGTTCGCGCAGGTAGAAGACGGCCAGCACCTCGAGCAACAGGTAGAGCAGACCCACTTGTCGCCAGCGCATCGCGCTCACCGGCTCCAGCGCCGCCGCAGCCACGAGCGCGAGCCCGATGGCGGCGAAGAGGAGCGGCTGCACGACCGCGGTCGCCCAGAACGCCGATGCCCTTGCCCCGCGCCGCAGGAAGAAGCTGGTTCCGCCCGGGCTCCTGCCGCGCCGAGCGGTGCGCCATGACCTCGGGGTCGCGCGCCAGCCATGCCACCGTGTTCACGAACAGGTCCTTGTTGCCGGATACTCGATGAAGAAGTTGTTCGCGAACTCTGCGTTGCCATAGGTGACGATGCGGCCGATGCGCGCGTCACCCCCGGCCGGCGCCGGCACCGTGAACTGCACCTCCGCGCCCACCGTGATCGGCCGCGGCGTCTGGCGCGCCACGGACACGGGAGGCGGCCCGGTCGCGGCGCACGCTCAGGTCGCTGGTCGCCCAGCTCTCGGGGCCCGTGCTGAGCAGCACGGTAGAACCACGTCCCGGGCGGCTCCTCGGCGATGCGCTCGACGGGACGCGTCAAGGAGAATAGCGGCGGCGCCCTCGAGCGGCCCGACGATGCAGGTGGGCCCGGCGGTCGTGGGCGACCTGCATGGTGGTGCTCGCCGCCGTAGCAGCCGCGCGGCGGATCGACCACGATGTCATCCGGCAGCGACGGCGATACTGGCCGAGAAGTGCGCCAGCCGGCGCCGCGCTGCGGATCGAGCGCACCAGGACGTGCCGAGGCGCTGCAGGTAGCGGTCGAGCGCCGTCAAGCTCCTCCAGGCGAGAGAAGTCTTCGCCGGCCCGATCACCAGCAGCGCGGCGTGCCTACCGGCTTCTCGTCGCCGAGCAGGCGAGACCGGGGACACACGTAATACTCCGGCCCGAGAACGCGCGCCGTGGCGTAGCCTCGGTCGCGCTCGCCACTCCCCGGATCGCCCTCTCCGTGCCCGGTGCACCCAGGCGACGTCGTCGTTGCTGGCCGCGTCACGCAGCTGCCGCGCGACCAGCGTCGCCTCGCGCGGGTTGGAGAACACGCGCCGCCGGCCTCACTCTCGACCACGAGCGCACCGTAGAGTCGACGTCGTACCTGCGCGCCAGCGCGGGGCGCGATTGACGTCCACGCGATCGACGCGATCCGGGGCGACGGCCGCAGCGCACCTGCCGCAGCAGGTCGTTGATCAGCGGGTTGCGCGGATCTTGCGAGCGGAGAAGGCGAGAGCACGCGGATGTCGCGGTCAGCGATCCGAGGACCTGGCGCGCCATGGCCCGAGCAGCGTGTAGCGCCGCTCCGGTGTCAGGTCGAGCCGCCAGGAGCGCGCGTCGAGCAGAGCCTGACCGAGGAGGAAGATGCCGATCAGCGCCGGATCGACAGGGCGACGCGCAGCACCGCGGCCACGCAGCGCCAGTGCCAGCCGCGCCAGTGCCTGCCTGTCCAGCACCGCGCGCAGTGTCCCCAGACGAAGCAGCCGGCGAAGAGCGAAGTAGAAGACGGTCGCGCAGGTCGATGACGCCCGACCGAGAACGGCTGGAAGTGGTTGAAGAGCGACACGGCGCGCACCTGGGCAGCGACCCGGTCGCGTTGGCGGCCTCGTTCCAGGAGAGCAGCCAGAGGAGCAGGAGCGGCATCGCGGTGAGGGAAGCCCGCGAGCACCTGGCTGTCGGTGAGCGACGAGATGAACAACCCGTACGAGCGCGCACAGCGCTGCCAAGCAGCAGCAGGCCGACGTAGCCGGCGATCAGCGGTTCCAGCGCGGAACTCCTGCACGCTCCACACGCAGAACGGATAGACGAGCGTGCAGGCGAGCAGCATGGCGATCGACGAGCAGGCACGCCCCGAGCTTCGCGGCGACGACCACGCCGTCGCGGAGCGGGATACGTGAGCAGCGAGCTCGATGGTGCCGAGGCGGCGCTCCTCGGCCAGCAGGCCGCATCGTCAGGAGCGGGATGGCGAGCATCAGCACCAGGCGCACGTCCATGAAGACGAGCTGCCAGAGGTTCTCCATGATGCTGAACCCGAACCCGAAGGTCACGAAGTAGATCGAGGTCGGAGTGGAAAGTAGTAGCCGGTGTAGGCGAGGAAGGCGGCCGCCACCAGGTAGACGAAGCGGCGAGCCGAAGTAGGTGCCGGAGCTCCTTCCAGAGCCAATGCCATCGAAGCGCCGCACGCGCACCGCCGTCAGTCGCACGGCGCGCACGAACAGGTCTCCCGAGCGGTCAGCCAGTCACCGTCGCACCTCGAGGAGCGTCCAGCCGTCGCCCGACGATCGACGCGGCGACACGCACGCTGCACCGGGTCGGCCTGCTCGACGCGCAGCACGAGCGCCGGCCCCGTGCTACCGTCCGCGGCGTCCTGCGTCCACCCGCCCGAGCGCCCGGCAGCGCCGCGAGCACCGGCCGCACCCTCGGCCGGCGGCCCTCCGACGCTGCACGGCGAGCACGCTCCGCACCTCTGCCATGCGCCGGGCGAGGCTCGCCGGGCTGTCCTCCGCCACCAGCCGCCCGCCCGCCATGATGACGACGCCGCGTGCAGAGCGCGGCGCGCCTCGGACAGGATGCGCGTCGAGAGCAGCACCGTGCAGCCCTCGAGCGTGCGGCAGCGCATCGCCGCATCGTCGACGGTCTGCACCGGATCGAGCCCGACCGTCGGCTCGTCGAGCACCAGCACCGCCGGCTCGCCCAGCAGCGCCTGCGCCAGCCCGACGCGCTGGCGGGTAGCCCTTCGACAGCGTGCCGGCGAGACGGTCGGCCCATGCCGTCGAGGCCGCAGCGCGCGATCGCGGAGTCCGCCGCGCGCCGCGCCGAACGCCCGTCGAGCCCCTTCATGCCGCCGACGAAGCGGCAGGTACCGCCGCACGGTCAGCTCGGGGTAGAGCATCACCTGCTCCGGCAGGTATCCGACCTCACGCTGCGCCGCCACCGGGCCGTTCCGCGCGACGTCGACCGCGCCGACCGCGCACGCGCCGCCGTCGGGCGAGAAGAACCCGATCAGGCATCCGGATCAGCGTGCTCTTTCCCGAGCCGTTCGGGCCCGAGGAGCCCCGCCACGCCGCCCCGGGGGATCGTGAGACGACACGTCGTCCACCGCCCGCACGGGGCCGTAGCACTTCGGTCAGATGCTCGACCTGGATCAGGACTCGACTCAGTGTCCGCGTGTCGCTCCTGCGCCTCGGCGGCGCTTCACGCGCCCGCGCGGCGTGGATGATCTCGTCCGTGACGATGACGAGCGACGCTGAACAGCGCGATGATGATGATCGACTCGTAGAACCCGATGCTCTCGAGAATGCGCATCATGATGGCTCGTCTCCCTAGCTGACCGCGGCCGCCGACCGCTCCATCCGGCTCGTCGCACGCTGCGTCCAGTGAGCCGCTTCCTCGCATGATGAACCGGGGACGGCATGTAGGAGATCAGCGCCGGCATGAGCGTCACCGCGGAGGCGAAGCTGACGAACATCCAGATCGCCAGCAGACCGCCCATGACCGGCGTTGAAGCGGATGTCTCGATGAGCGTCCACAGCGCCGTTCCGCTGACCATGCAGACGCGCGGTGAAGCTTACCGCCTTGCCCGAGGTCCAGAGCACGCGGATCGTCCAGTCGAGATCGCCCGTGATCCCGGATCTCCTCGATGATGCGGCTCACGATGTAGAGCCCGTAGTCGATGCCGAAGCCGACGCCGACGGTCACGAGCGGCAGGGTGTTGACGTTGATGCCGATGCCCCATGATCGCCATCAGCCCGTTGATCACGATGTTCGAGATGAAGAGCGGCGCCAGCAGCAGGAAGCCCGCCATCGCACGAGCGGTAGGTGAAGAGCACGATTATGAACATCGTCCCGAAGCCGAGGATGTTCATCAGGAGGTCGTTCTGCACGAGCACCTCGTTCGCCGCCGCCAGCACGCCGATCAGGCCGCCCGCGAGCTTGAACTGGCCGCCTTCTCCATCGGGTTGGCGGCGATGAACTCCTTGCAGCGCTCGATGATGCGGCGCGATGTTGTCGCCCTTGTGGTTGCTGGGCGAAGAACGTCACGTGCGCGGTGGTGTAGCTCGGCGATCGACGTACTTCGCGGTCTCGGTCGGCGGCGAGCCGGAGAAGAAGATGAAGAAGAGCTGCCGCCGACGTCGCGCCCAGCTGTTCGGGATCACGCCCCACTTCGGCTCGAGCTCGTGGAACACCATGTTGACGGCGCGGAGGATGTCGGTGAGCGAGAAGCTGTAGCCGATGCTCGCGGTCGCGCTCGAGGAAGCGCTGGAACTTCTCCATGCGTGCGGAGCACCTGCGGCTCCTTCATCGCGTCGCGGTCGTAGCCCTCGGCGACGACGATGAGCGGCTCGACGCCGCCGAACTTGTCCTGGATGTGCGCGTGCGAGACGTTGTACGGCGAGTCCTGCCAGACCAGCGGCGAGCGCCGACGGTCGGATCGCCGATGGTCAGGCCGCGCACGAAGTAGCCGCGATCAGCGGTCGAGCACGACCCAGGCGACCATCGGTCGACCGACCTTGCCCGGTCGGCGACAGGGTCGCAGTCGCGTGACGCGATTGATCAGCCTGCGGTAGCCAGCCGCTGTCTCGCGCAGGATCACGAGCTCCGGCTCGGGCGCGCGTGAGGTAGTAGTAGACGATCGGATTGAGCAGCATCTCCGAGATCGTGATCGCGAGGATCCACCACGACGCCGTGATCGCGAGCTTCCGCAGCATCACGACCGGCACCAGCAGGATGACGAGCACGCCGAAGGCGTCGGTCGTGATGCCCGAGAAGCGTCGGCACGAAGAGCTCGCGCGAACGACGCGACGATCGCCTTGCCGCTTGTCCCAGTCGTTGCGCTCGAACTCCTCGTAGTAGCGGTCGTGCATCTGGATCGCGTGACTCACCGCGCGCGCGGTGATGAGGAACGGCATCACCAGCATGAGCGGGTCGAGCGCCAAGCCGATCAGGTGGATGAAGCCGAGTCCCCAGAACGCCGCGATCACGCCCGGTGATCGTCGGGCGGAGCGCGCCGCGCCAGTCGTGGAAGTACATCCAGCGCAGCACCCACTCGATGCACCAGGTGACGACGAAGATGCAGAACACGTCGCCGGCATAGTTGTAGACCCAGCCGTAGAGACGCGGCTCGCCGGCCACGAAGATGTCGATGTCGGGCTCGGGCACCGTGATGCTGGCCGTGCTCCACTGCGCTCGCCGCGCTGTGACGCCGAGCGGCCACGGCTTGCCGGCGGGTGCTTGGCCGCGATGATCTGGCGACCGGTCGCTACGATCCGGCGTCCGGTCCCGTCGACTGACGACGATCGATGTCGCCGGCCTTCAGATTCCCGCCGTCGGCGCGGCGGTGTCGCGATAGACCGCATCGATCACCGCCGGGCGACGGCTGATCCGGCTGGAGTGGATCCTTGCCCTTGATGAGCGCGCCGAACCAGCCCTTCTCGAAGGGCGCGATCACGCGCTCGTTGAACTCGGTGAATGTGCGTCGGTGGTCGAGGCGGGCCTCGATGAAGTTCGGCGCGGACCAGCGCGGCCCGGTCGTCGAGCGAGACGAGGATGCCGTAGATGCTCTCCGTGTTGTGGACGATGCGCTTGATGTTGGCGGCGTCCTCGGCCGTGCTTCGGCATCTGGATCATCCACCGGCTCGGCCTGCAGGAAGCCGCCCGACTGCGCGCGCAGGTAGCGCGTCGTGCGGTGGCCGATCGAGTCGATCTGGTTGTGGTTGACGCCGTAGACGCTGATCCACGGCCTCGGTGATCCTGTAGATCGCGGGCGAGTGTCTGGACGTTGAAGATGTCGCCGTCCTTCTGCCTCGACCATCAGCTGCATGTTGTTCGCGCCGCCGAACGTGCCCGGCGTACTTGTTGTGGATCTGGATGCAAGGGATGGCTCTGCGGAGAAGATCGCCGAAGCTCGTCTCGAGCTGCAGCTGGAAGGACCAGCAGCGAAGCACCGCCGGTGACGATGCAGCACGACGATCATGACCGGGTGGCGGTAGTCGATCAGCCGCTCGCCCAGCCAGTAGAGCGCGCGTTTGTCCTGCTCGCTCGTGGTTCTCGCCTGCACTCATGACAGGTTCTCCTGTCTCAGCCTTGCGACGGCAGCCAGCTCTTGCCGCCGTCGGTCGGTGTGATAGATGAGCCCGAAGCCGCCGACCAGCCAGCCGTGCTGCGCGTCCGAGAAGCTGACGGCGCGCAGCCACGTGAGCACGTCCTGGCCAATGTCCGCCCGGTTCCACGCGCCTCGACCGGCCTGGCGCTGCACCACCTGGCCTGCAGCCCCGACCGCCCAGTCCGACGCCGTCGGCGAACTCCACGACGTCGATAGAGCGGGTCGACGAGCGCACGTACGCCGACCTCGACCTTGTCGTACACCCAGCTTCTGCCCGCCATCGCGCGTGCGCGCAATGTGCGCCTCGAGTGCCGGAGGCGACCGCCGTCGTCCGTCACCAGCATCGAGCCCGAACAGCGTCGGCAGGTCGAGGAGATCGAAGAACTCGGTGCCCCGAGGAGCGACTTGGTCCTGCTCGTGCCAGGTCTCGCCGCCGTCCTGGCGTTCGCAGGATCTTGCCGAACTCGCCGACGATCCAGCCGGTTCTTCGGCGTCGACGAACTTGACGTCGTAGAGGATCGGGTCGGCGGCGCGGCGAGGCTCTGCCCACCCGAGCAGATCCGCCTTCCGTCGCCGCCTTGCGGGAGCGCCGGAGTGCCCGCCACCGTCGGAGTGTCTGAGAGACCGGGAAGATCGAGTCGATCGCCGTGCCGCCCAGCGCGTTCTTGGGCGTCGACGGCGATCGATGTTGAACAGATAGGCGCGCTGACGGTACCGTCTGCCCTCCTCGAAGGTCGCGTTCGATTCCTGTTTGCTTCGTCGCCCTGCCGCCGTCCGCGTTGGTGGTGAGGATGAGGCCATCTTGACCGACGACCCGGCCGCGGTTGTCGTCGGCGAAGCCGCACCGCCGTAGAGCGCCACGTCGGTGCCGCTCTGAGGACGGTCCAGTTGCGCCCGGCGTCACGGAGTCTCGAGCATCTTGCGCCTTCGTGGCCGAGCCACGACGGCGTGGTCGTTCGAAGGACCGCCCGGACATCGTAGAAGCGATCGGTGCGGGCCGGTCGTTCGCTCGATCAGGGGAATCATCTCGACCTCGCGATGGGCATCCTGGCAGCGCGCAGGCGACACGAACACGATCCCCGCCGGGATCGGCCAGCGGCTGTCCATGCGACTCTCCTCCCCGCCCTAAGTACCGCTCGGCGACTATCGCGCGCAGAGCGACAACAAAGCCGATGGTCAAGGCGTCTTCAGCTGAAGGGCGCGGAATCTTTGGGCTTCTCGGCACCTGCTTCGGAAACCACTTTGGCCTGCTCGGCCGCAGGCTCGAAACGGACATCTGGGAATCGACCTGCCAGCCACCGTCCTCCCGATCAGGGTGTAGAGCTCTGCTTACTCGGTGAGGCCGAAGGCGTGTTCACCAGGCTTGGTCCTGCGCAGCTCGCGGATGCTCTCGGCACCGTGGTCTTCTCGCCCTCGATCTCCCCGGGTAGACGGTAAAATCGAGAGATCTTTTGACTATTCTGCGTGCCCCCATCGCGGCCCGGGATTCCTTGACGTACTCCTCCTTGCCCTCCCCTCTGCCGCATCGCCTTCGACGCCAGATCGTGGGCGTCGAGCGTCAGACTTCTCGGCCTTGGCGGTCTCACAGGTGCCGCCGGAGTCGCGTCCTCCAGCAGCGCTGAAGCTTCGAGCGCACGCTGCCGAGGTCGTCACGGCGAGCAGCGCACCGCCCCGAGGATCCGCCAGCGCATCGTCCAGCACCGCCTACCACACAGGGCCCCGCGGGTCCGAAAGCCCGGCACGCTATCGCATGGGGTTTGCCTGGACTTTCCCAGCGGGACCGCAGCACGGACCTTGGAGAAGTCACGTGAACCACACCCGGCCTCCAGGCGACAATCACGTCCGCCTGCCGCCAGCGCCTCAAGGTCTCACCCAGGAAGAGTTTTGCTCACGAGATCGCCGTGACGGTTTCGACCGATCGGCCGCCATGCCGGAGAATGCCCACGCCGGAGCTGAGCAAGCTGGCCTGAAGGTCATCCGTGACCTCGCCGGCGCCGTGGGCTCACCGGAGCATCTGCGGCCGCCTCACGTCGCTGCCAGCGGCCGCTGGTGGCCGCTGGACCGTCGTCGAGCGTCATTCCACGCGTCGCTCCGTCGACGGAAATGACGCCGGATCGGTCACCTTGCCCGCGGCAGGACCGGATTCTCTGTCATGCTGCCTCCGCGCGCGCGTGCGTCCCCCGTGTCCACACGGCACGCCCTTTGCGTCTGGGACGGCACGCGATGGGAACTGCTGGGCCATCGCACCGCCCGATCGTAGGAGAGAGGCCTACATGCGCCATACGACACCCCGATCGCGCCCACCATCGACCGCGGCCGTCCCGGTCGCAGCCGGCCCTTCCCGTTGCGCGGGTGCCCCGTCTCGTCCCCCGCCCCGCCCCGTCCCTGACTCCGCCCACGGCGTTCGAAGGCCTCGTCGGGCGTCGCTCCCGCCAGCAGCTCCGAGCTCTTCGACTTTCGTGCAGCGGCTGGCGCCCTACCCGACGACCGCGCGCCGATCACCGGCGAGAGCGGCACCGGCAAGGAGCTGGTCGCGCGCGCCATCCACCGGCTAGTCGCCGCGCGACCAGCGCCCTCTGATCGTCGTCGCAACCTGCACGGCCGCTGGCGCCACCTCATCGAGACCGAGCTGTTCGGCCACGTCCGCGGCGCGTTCGCCAGCGCCGATCGCGACCGCAAGGGCCTCTCGTCGAGGCCGCCACGGCGGCACGATCTTCCTGGACGAGATCGGGGACCTGCCGGCCATCGGCGCAGGCCAGCTGCTGCGCGTGCTCGAGGGCGCGAGATCCGGCGCGTCGGCTCGACGGAGGCGACCGCGGTCGACGTCCGCGTGGTCGCGGCGACCAACCACGACCTGGTCCGGATGGTGGCGCCGGAGAGTTTCGCGACGATCTGTTGCTACCGCCTCGACGTCGAGACCGGTACATCTCCCGCCGCTTCGCGAGCGACTCGAGGACCTCGAGCCGCTGGTCCGCCACTTCGTCCTGCGCCGCAACCAGCGGCTGGGACGCGCGGTGCACGGGGTCAGTCCGCAGGCGCTCGCGCTGCTCGAGCGGCACGGCTGGCCCGGCAACGTGCGCGAGCTGTCCAACGTCATCGAGCGCGCCATGGTCGCCGCGACCGGCAACGTCATCCTGCCCGAGCATCTCCCGTCGCAGCTCCACGCGGCGCGCGCGACGGGTCCGGGGCCCTGGCTCACTCACGCTGGAGGCCGCCGAGCGCGATCAGATCCTGCGCGCCCCTCGACGCCGCCGGCGGACGGCGGATTGCTGCGGCCAAGCTGCTCGAGCCTCTCGCGACGCACGCTCTACCGGAAGCTCGACCGGCACGGGATCGCGTAGCGACCCGGGGACATGGCCGGGACCGCCCGCCTGCCGGCGTTCCCGTCGCGTGGCGAGGCACCACGCGAGCGGTCGCTGGCGCTCGGCTACCTGCCGGGCGTTCCTCGTTCTCCCTGGTGGTGGCGCATCACACGATGCATCGCCCTGCCACCCGTACGCGCCTGCCGCCTCGGTCGTCGCTCGCCCTCGAGCCTCGCTCGTGGCTCGGATTCCCGGTCGTCGACGCCGGAGCGCTCGACCGTGTTCCTCGTGCTGGTGACGTTCAACGACATCTTCTGATGGGCGTTGCTGTTCCTCCCGTCCGGGCTGTTCGTCTGATCGAGCCTGCGGCGCAAGAGCCCGCGAGCCTTCCTGCGCGACCGCGCAGTCCGTCTCGGATCCCGTTCGCCGTCTCGGCCGTCTCTCCTGACACCGCTCGCGTACTATCCGAGCTACCTGGCGATCACGGCCGACCCGAGCCTCTCCGGCTTCCTCGGCGAGTGGCTCGCGATGGGCATCTGGCCCCGCGGGCGCCGGCCCGGCCTGGTTCCTCTGGGTGCTGCTGGCATTCGACGCGCTGGCCGTCGTCCTGTTCCGGACGTTTCCGCGCTTCCCCGTCGTCCTCGAGCGCGGTGCAGCCGCCGAGCCACGGATTCTGTGCGGCCGCCTCGTCGCCGTCTCTGCCCTCGCCTACATCCCGCTGGCGATCGCGTTCGGCCCCGGGACCTGGAATGCCATCGGCCCTGTTCGGCTGCAGGTCGAGCCGCGTCCTGCTCTACCTCGTGTACTTCCTCGCGGGGTGCGGGGTAGGCACGCACGGGATCGAGCGCGGGCTGCTCGCCACCAACGGGAGCCTCGCCCGCCGCTGGGACCGCTGGCCCGAGTCGCCCTCGCGGCATTCCCCTCGCCGTCGGCTTCGGGTTCGCGGCCGCGGCGGCGGGACCGTTCGCGTCGGTGCTGGCGACGGCGGGGTACCTCGCCTTCGTGATGACGTGCGCGGCAGCGTCGTTCGCCGCGCTCGCCCTGTCCCTGCGGCTCGTGTCACGACGTGTCGCCGTCCTCGACCACCTGCGCGACAACGCCTACGCGATCTACGTCGTGCACTTCGTGTTCGTCAGCTGGCTGCAGTACGCGCTGCGTCCCGCGCAGCTCTCCGCGCTCACCAAGGGCAGCCTGGTCTTCCTCGGCGCGGTCGCGCTCGAGCTGGGCCGTGTCGGCCGCGCTGCGGCGCGTTCCCGCGATCGCCCGGGTCGTGTGACGGAGGGCGAGCTCAGGTCCCGAGGACGTTGATCGTGCACGCGGACCCGAGGCCGATCACGTGCGCGAGGCCGACCTTCGCACCCTCGACCTGACGCGCGCCCGCCGCGCCGCGGAGATGCGTCGTCACCTCGTAGATGTTGGCGACGCCGGTCGCGCCGCAGCGGATGCCCCTTCGAGAGCAGACCGCCCGAGACGTTCACCGGGATGCGGCCGCCGCGCTCGACCTCGCCGTCGTCGATCAGGCGGCCGGCCTCGCCGTCCTTGCACAGGCCGAGGTTCTCGTAGTGCAGCAGCTCGGCGGTCGCGAAGCAGTCGTGCAGCTCGACGAGGTCGACGGTCGTCGGGACCGACGCCGGCCTTCTCGTAGGCCACCTTGCGCGGCGTTGCGCGTGAGCGTGCTCACGTCGGGAAGCGTCAGATCGCGCTCGCCCCACGGATCGGAGGTGAGAACCGAGGCCAGCACCTTCACCGTCGGCGCCGAGCTCGCTGCGCCTTCGCGGCCGACACCACGACCGCCGCGGCGGCACCGTCGCCGGTCGGACAGCACATGTAGAGCGTGTTCGGGTAGGCGACGACGCGCGCGCCGAGACCTGCTCGAGCGGCGTCTCGACCTGGTACTGCGAGAGCGGGTTCTTCGTCGAGTGCTTGTGGTTCTTGACCGCGATCTTGGCGAACTGCGCCTGCGTCGTGCCGTACTTCCGCATGTGCTCCATGCCGGCCTGGCCGAAGACGGCGGGCATGAGGCCGCTGCCGATGACGCCTTCGGTGCGGACGCCCGAGCCGCCGCCACCGCCGAGCAGTCCCATCTTGCCCATCTGCTCGACGCCGACCGCGAGCGCGACGTCGCACTCGCCCGACGCCACGTGCAAGCCAGGCCTCGCGGAACGCCGACGACCCGGTGGCGCAGGCGTTGGCGACGTTCATCACCGGGATGCCGGTCTGTCCGATCTCCTGGAGGATGCGCTGGCCGACCATGCGCATTCGCCTGGAAGAGGCAGCCCGGCGGCCATGAACTCGACGTCGCGGATGCCGAGCCCGGCGTCGTCGAGCGCGAGCCAGCGCCGCATCGCCGCCCAGCTCGGGGACGTCCTTGTCGGGATAGCGGCCGAACTTGAGCATCGCCGACGCCGGCGACGAAGACCTCTCGAGCCATGCGATTCCTCCTCAGGCCGCCGCCCCGGCGGGCGGAAGTAGAACGCGACGACGTCGTTGCCCTGCTTGTCCTGCTGGCTCACGCCGGTCGTCATCTCGACCGGCATGCCGAAGCGAATCGCTTCCGGCGTCGGGCTCGACGTCGATCAGGTTGCAGCGCACCGACACGCCCTCGGGCAGGTCGACGACGCCGACCACGTACGGCACCGGCACGCCCGGGAACGACTGGTGCACGATCGAGCAGACCCAGACCGTCCCGGTGCGCGAGAGCGGCACCTCGCCGAATGGGCCACGCGCCGCCGCACTTGCTGCACGCGATGCGATGGCCGAGGTACGTGGCGCCGCAGCCCGGCGCACCGCTGCCCGACCAGGTAGGGCTCGCCGCCGTCCTCGGGCAGGCGCAGGAACGGAACGATCGGCCGGCGGCCGGGCGCTGCAGGAGCCTCGGGCATGTCTGCGAGGTAACACCGCCGCGCCGTGCGTGTCCAACCATGGTCTGGACTCGCGCTGGCCCCCGCCTCCGCCGTATGCCGCGGCAGCATGGCAGACCCCTTCCAGGATCGCGTGGCCCTCGTCACCGGCGGCGGCAGCGGCATCGGCGCCGCGATGGCCGCCGCGTTCGCCGCGCGCGGCGCGCGCCTCGTCCTCGCCGACATCGATCCCGACGCGCTCGGCGCCGGCGGCGGCGCTGCGCGGGCGTCGGGACCGACGTGCTCGAGCGTGCGCACCGACGTCGGCGAGCTCGCCCAGGTCGGGCGCTGGCAGACGCCGCCGTGGCGCGCTTCGGCGCCGTCCACGTGATCTGCAACAACGCCGGCGTCGCCGTGTTCGGCCAGATGGCGGACGCCACACACGCCGACTGGGAGTACGCCATGCGGGTGAACTTCTGGGGCGTCGTGCACGGCGTCGAGGTGTTCGCGCCGCGGCTGATCGCCGCAGGGCCAGGGCGGCCACATCGTGAACACCGCCTCGATGGCGGGCCTGGTCGGCATGGAGTGGCTCGAGCGTCTACTGCGCGTCGAAGTTCGCGGTGGTCGGGCTTGTCGAGGCCCTCGCCCGCGAGCTCAGGCCGCGCGGCATCGGCGTCGAGCGTGCTCTGTCCCGATGATGGTGCAGACCGATCTGAACCGCAGCTCGATGCGGCACCGCCCGATCGCGCTCCGCAACCCCGGATCACCCTGCGAGCCCGTCGATCCGGACGCCGACATCCAGGGCGCGATGGTGGGCAGCGTCATCGCGCGTCGAGGAGGTGGCCCGCCGGGTGGTGCGGCGCCGTCGAGCGCGCGGCGACCTCTACGTCCTGACCCACCCCGAGCAGCGCGCGATCGTCAAGCGGCGCGCCGATCGGATCGACCGCATGTTCGAGCCCGATCGCTGGTGATGGAGCGCTGCCGCAGTGGCGCCGCCCGCTCCCTCACTGCACGTTGCGGACGAGGAAGTCGACCAGCGCCGCCGGGACCGGGTTGTCGGCGTTGTCCTCGGCCGTCAGCGACGTCGACGTGCGCGAAGCCCTCCGCCATGCACGACCTCGAAGCCGCCGGCTGACGCCGCCGAACGTCGGGAAGGCCGGGTTCGGCAGCGACGGGTCGACGACGCGCGGCGTCCGCCCGTCGCAGCTCGGGCGCCGCGCAGACGCCGATGCTGCCGGCGAATGCCGAGGTAGGCGCCGGGCACCGTCGGCCGAGCCCGTTCGTGCCGCCGAACGCGATCACCGGGATGTCGATGTTCGCCGCCTGCGTCAGGTTCTCGATGTCACGCCGGCCGCGGCCGATCGAGAGCGCGCTCGAGTCGAGGTTGATCGACTGCGACGCACTGGCCGTCGGTGGTGCACGACGCACCGACGTTGCCCCGGATGCAGCGTGCCCGTGTCGCACACGCCGGCCACCGACGTCACGCTCGAGGCCGGCGAGCTCGGATAGTAGAGATCGGTGAAGTTCGTGCCGCCGAGGTAGAAGGTCTCGCCGATGCGATCGATGCCGGGTGACCTCCTTCTCCTGGCCCCACTTCGCCGCCGGCAGGCGTCGGTCGGCGCCGGGCCGTTGTTCGGGCAGCACCGGCCGGCGGGCATCGGGCCTTCGGTGATGTCCTGCCAGGTCAGAGTCCGCCCGACGGTCGGGCCCGGGCGCGCCGACCGAGGTGGCGACGAAGGACGCGATGCTCGCGACCAGGCCGTCGTCGTCGACGAAGCTGCCGAGGCCGCCCTGCGCCGTCGACGCGCAGGCAGGCCGACAGGTGGCCAGATCGGGCACCTACGGCGACCGCGTTGTTGCCCGGCGTGCCCTGGTCGACGCGGAGGATGTTCTCGGTGCCGTCCGGATCGAGCACCGCCTGGATCGCCGTCGCCTCGCCGGCCGCGAGGATGCGCGGGTTCAGCAGTCCCGGAACGATCGAGTACGCCGCTGCGTCGGCCGGCGTGCACTTCGGCGGAACCTGCCCGACGCAGTCGACGTCGCCTCGGTGGCGATCGTGCACGGGCGTGACGCCGTCGACGCAGCGGGGCGCGTTGTCGCGCACGGCGCCGAAGAGGCCGCCGTCGAACTTGGCCTCGATGCGGTCGAGCGTGTCCGCCGTGAGCGGCGCGCCGCCCGTCGAGCCGCCGCCGCCCTCGAGCAGCACGAGCCCGCGGAGCTTGGCGTAGCCCGGATCCGCCGGTCCGACGCCGGTCAGGTTGAAGTCGGTCGACGGCGTAGCGCGCGGTGAAGCCCGTGCCCGCCGAGTGGCCGCCGAGGAAGACGTTCTGGTTGCGCGCGCGGCGCGCGCGGCGGTCGACCACCGCGTCGATGTCGCGCGAGAAGACCGAGGTTCGTCCAGCTTCGCCATGAACGGGCACGTCGGCCTGCGTGTCGTAGAACACGCGCGCGCCGGTTCGGTCCCGCGGCCAGGATCGGGTCGCAGCGTGAGCGCCGAGCTCGCCGCCGTAGAGCCAGTCGAGCGCGATCTCCGGGCTCAGGAACTCCTCGGCGATGTCGAGCCCGACCAGGTCCTCGAGCTGGTTCGAGCGCCGGTCGAAGGCCCACACCTCGAGGACGAGGCCCGGCGGCCTGCGCGCGCGTGATCAGGTTCTCGGCGAGGATCTTGAAGTCGCCCGCGCCGCCCTCGAAGCCCGGGCACCAGGACCAGGATCGCCTCGCGGCTGCTGCGCGGGCCGGCGAGACGATGCCGCGTGTAGCGCGCGCTGGTTCAGGCTGAAGCTGCCGCCGCCGAACTGCGCCAGCAGCTTCGGGTTCGTCACCACGACGCCCGGCGGTGCCCGGCGTCTCCGCCGGGCGTCGCGCCGCTCGGGATGTTCGACGGTCTCCCTGCACGACCGAGCGTGGCGCACGCGTTGGTCGGCGTCGAAGCTGCACGCGTCGGGCGCGAACGGCGAGGCGTAGCACGCGTGGCGCACGATCTGTCCGCTCGAGCGAGTCGACGCACTCACGCCAGCCTTCTGCGCCTTGCCTTCGTCTTGCCCGCTCGGCGGCTTGCGCCTCGCAGCACATGACCTGCGGCGTCGGCGCGGCGGCATAGCCGCACGCCGCCTGGCGTAGATCTTCTTCACCTCGCTCTTGCACTGCTTGCGCAGCGTGAACGCGCCGAGCAGCGGCGTGCCGTCGGTGGCGTCGTCGATCACGGTCTTGGCGCACTTGACGAACGTTCGCCGTGCGTCTTGTCGGGCGTCGAGCCGTCGAAGTCGGCGCACGGGCACGCGCGGGCGATCGCGCCGCGCACGCCCGCGATGGCCTTGGCGTCGCTCAGCGCGGAGGCGCCGGCGCGGCGACTCTGTCGGTCGCGGCATGTGCCGCGGGCGGCGAGGAGACAGCAGCGAGGACGGCGAAGGGAGGAGGCGGATCGTCATGCGTCCCACGCAACCCGAGCACAGCCGCTCCAGTCAGTAGCAAATCGCGCCACCGAGGCCGCAATCAGCGTCTGCGCGGCGTAGTACGTGACCATCACCACGGCGTGCGCGGGACGGAACCGGCGCGCGAAGCGGTCGAGCGGCGAGGATGCCGTCGGAGCTCGATGAAGACCAGCGCGCCGGCCAGCGCAGGCGCGCCGCTGGGCATCGGGCGTCGCCGGCGCCGCGGCGCGGCGCGCCGCCATCCACGCCATCGCGCGCGATGACGGCGACGTAGACCAGCACCGGTCCGCGCAGCCGCCCGGATGCGGCCAGAGCACGGCGACGCAGCAGCGCAGCACGCGGTCACGGCGACCCGGCGAGCCACGGCCACGCCGCCCCGCCGCGCGCCGCGCCGGTCGCGAACGCGGCGAGATAGCAGGCAGTGCGACGAGGAAGCTCGCCGAGGCCCGTCGTGAAGCGCCGCGGCCAGCACCAGGCAGAGCGTCGCCCACCGCCGGACGGCACCAGGCCGCCGCGATGCAGCACCGGCGTAGCCGGCGCTCACCGGCGCCGCAGTGCGTCGCGGCCGACGGCGGCCAGGCGCGAGGATCGGCGAGCGCGCTTCAAGCGTCGCCGGCGAGCGCGCCGCTCGCCGTAGTGGTCGCGACCAGGTGCGCTGGCGCCGACCAATGCCACGAACCGCGACGATCCACGCCGGGCATGACGTCCGTCAGTCGACATTCGAGGTCGAGCTGGACGCCGACGTGATCCGACGGCCAGCAGATCGGTGCCGGCGCGCGGCCCGCAGGCGGCGAGAGGATTAGGCCGGCCAGCGATAAGACAGCGCCCGGTCGCGGTGCCGTCGCCGTCTGGTCGCTCGGCCGGCTCGATCCGGCACGCCGGCGCCGGCGTCACGAAGATGAAGTCGATGCGCTCCGACCTCGTTGCTCGCCGGCGACTCGAGCTGCGCGAGCGTCTCGTCGTCCCGTCCCGACGTGCAGCCGACGCCTCGTCAGCCGGATCGCACTCCGGATTGCCGGCCGCGAGGTAGCGTGTCCGCCCAGCCCGACCGTAGTGGAACTGCTCGCGAAGCTACTGCGTCTCGTCGCGTCTCGGAAGTCGCCGCGCGATGATCGCGGGCGTCGGCACGTCGTCGCCGCGTCTCGACCATGCCGCGCCACCTGCACGCCCTGGCACTGCGCGCTACGTCGTCGCGCCGGCCGCCACGCACTCCGCCGGGCAGGTCGGCCGCGCACGGCGTCTAGGGCATTGTCGCTGGTCGCGCGAGATGGGTCGTGGACGGTCGACCGGGCCGAGCGGATGGTCGAGGCGCGCGTGGAGCACGTTGCGGAAGTCGCCGGCGAGCGGCATGACCTCGAAGTCGAGCACGGGAACGCGCGTGAGCACGCATCTGTTGTCGACCCGCGTTCACGGTCGTAGACCGCCGCGTACGTGCCGCCGCAGAGCGGACGGCAGCGTGCTCGACCAGCGTCGGCACCTGCGGCTGGCGGACCTCCTGCAGCGTCACGACGTCAGGGCATCCGGCGGCCGTCACCCACTGCCGCAGGAGCAGCGCGGCGCGATCCGGGAAGCGGCAATCGGTCGTACCCGGGGCAGAAGAGCCGTGCAGCGATGTTCAGGTTCGCCACCGTCAGATCGCCGTCCGGGCACGCTGCCGGGCGCGGCGCATTGCGGGCACGGAAGCGTCCGCGCGTCGTTGCCGTCACCGTGCCGCCGAAGGCGGCGCACCAGCGCTGCTCGGCGACGCCAGACGATCGGTCACCGGGCAGCCGCTCGCGCTGCCGCCAGGCGCGCACGGCCACGCGGCGCCCTGGCACGAGCGGGTTCGGACGCACGCACGAGCACGCCGCACGCCGCGCGGCGGCCCGCGCGATCGCGGTATGCGCCAGCCACGCGCCGCGGCCGTCGCCTCCGATCGCCGCCCAGCCGCGCGCCGGCAGATCGGCGCGCGGACGAAGCACTGGCCTCCGGCCGATCCGCCGTGCAGCGACGAGCGTCGCACCATCCGACGCGCGGGTCGGCGAATGGCGCCGCGATCGCCGTCATCGTCAGGCGCGCTGCGCGCGCCACGGCGCTCGCATGCGCGCCGGACGCGCCGCAGGCGGAGCAGCGCGCCGCACGACCGGCAGGTCGGACGCCGAGCGCGCGACGTCGCCGAGCGGCGAGCGCTCGCACGCCGCGAAGGCGATCGAGGCCGCGCATGCGCGGAGCTCGCTTCCCCTCGCGCCGGAGCAGTCAAGGCGCAGAGCAACGAAGGCCGCCAGGGCATCGCCGCTGGCGGCCTTCGCGATCGAAGGCCCCCGGGCCGGACTCGAACCAGCGACCAATCGGTTAACAGCCGATCGCTCTACCGACTGAGCTACCGGGGAATGCGGGCGGATGTGATACCGAACGCCCGGGCGTCCAGTGCCGCGCCGTCACATCTCGCGGCGGCCCTCGAGCGCCCGCCCGACGGTCATGACGTCGGCGTACTCGAGGTCGGCGCCCACCGGCAGGCCGTGCGCGATGCGCGTCACGCTGCACGCCGAGCGGCTTCAGCAGCTTCGCGCAGGTAGAGCGCCGTCGCCTCGCCCTCCGCCGTCGGGTTGGTCGCCAGGATCACCTCGCGCACCGGCGCCGTCGCGCAGCCGCACCAGCGAGCGGCTGGATCTTGAGATCGTCGGGCCCGACGCCGTCGAGCGGCGCGAGCGTGCCGTGCAGCACGTGGTAGCGGCCGCGGAACTCGCGCACGCGCTCGATCGCGAGCAGGTCGGCCGGCTCCTCGACCACGCAGATGACGTCGGCGCTGCGCCGCGGGATCGCCGCACAGCGGGCACGGGTCGGTCTCGGTGAGCGCGAAGCACACGGAGCAGAGCCGCGTCTCGTCCTTCACCGCGAGCAGCGCCTCGGCCAGCGCCTGCGGCGTAATCGCCGCTCGCTGCGCAGCACGTGGAACGCGAGCCGCGATGCGCGGTCTTCTCGCCGATGCCGGGCAGCTCGCGTGAGCTCGCTGCGATCAGGCGGCGTCATGGAGGGCGTCTGGCGCCATCCCGGCGTCACCCGCAGGCCCGGAGATCGGCAAGTCCGCCCGTCACCTTCCGCATCTCCTCGGCGACCAGCGCGCGCGCGGCGCGCATCGCCTCGTTCACCGCCGCCACGACGAGATCCTGCAGCATCTCGCGGTCGGGCGCCTCGAGCAGCGCGGGCTCGATGTGCACGCGCACGCAGCTCGAGCTTGCCCGTTCACCACGCGCGGTCACCATGCCGCCACCGGCGCGCGCCTTCGACGGTGCGCGCGCGCGATCTCGTCCTGCACCGGCGCTGAGCCGCTCCTGCAGCTGCTTGCGCCTGCTGCAACAGGCCTCCGAGGTCGAAGCCCTTGCTCATGCGCCGTCCTCCGTCCGTGACGCCGCGTCGCGCACGCCGCGGACCTCGGCGCCGAAGATCTCGACCGCCGCCTGCACCAGCGGATCGGCGAGCGTCTCCTGCTGCGCGCCGGCGCGCCTGCGCGATCGGCGTGTCGGCCGACGTGCTCCGGCGGGCACGTGGCCCGACCTCGACGCGCAGCGGGTCGCCCGGCCGCCTCGCTCGCGAGCGCGCGCGAGGCGGTCGAGGCGTGTCGCTGCGCGGCCACCTCCCGGCGCATGGCCTCGCTGTCGATGCCGATGCCGCAGCACGCCGTCGTCGACGCCGAGCGGGCGTGCCGCCGGCGAGCGTCATGTAGAGCGACACGCGCTCCTGCCGCACGCGCGCCAGCACGCCTCCCACAGCCGTCGCCGGCGCGTCGGCGCGGGTGCCGGCGCGCTGCGCGCTCGCGCGCCGGCGTCCCGCGCGCCGGACGGTGCGGCTGCCGGCGGTCGCCCGCGGCGCGGCGGCGCCGATCCGCCGGCGCCGTGCCGTCGAGCGCGTCCAGGCGCGCAGGATGTCGTCGACCGGGAGCAGCGGCGGCAGCGTGGCCAGCGCGCAGCACGCGCCATCTCGAGGACGAGCTGCGGATCGATGCGTGCGCGCCGGCGTGGCGAGCGCCTCGTCGGCCTCGAGCAGGAGGCCGGAAGATGCGCTGCAGCTCGTCGGCCGAGCGCCGCCGCGCCTGCGACGCGAGCGCCGTCGCGCTCCGCCTCGGGCAGGTCGGCGAGCAGTCGCGCGTCGCCCGTCGCGGCCAGCACGGCGAGGTGCCGCACGTGCTCGAGCAGATCGCGGCAGAAGCGCTGGCGCGTCGTAGCCGTGCGTCGTGCAGCGTGGCCGAGCGTGCGCAGGCAGCGCCGCCGGCATCGCCGGCGAGCACGGCGTCCGCGACCGTCGATGCACGAGCCGGCGATCGGCGGCGCCGAGCACGCGCGCGCACGCGTCGCACGTCGGCCGCGCCATCGCCGCGCCGGCGAGCACCTGCTCGAGCAGCGACTGCGCGTCGCGCAGGCTGCCCTCGGCCTCGCGCGCGACGAGCGCGATGCGCCTCGTCGGCAGCGCGATCCTCCTCGGCGACGACGCGGCGCAGCTCGCGCGCGCGAGCTGCGCGCAGGCCGATGCGCCGCGAGGTCGTAGCGCTGGCAGCGCGAGACGACCGTCGGCAGCACCTTGTGCGGGTCGGTGGTCGCGAGGATGAACTTGACGTGCGGCGGCGGCTCCTCGAGCGTCTTCAGCAGCGCGTTGAACGAGTGCTGCGAGAGCATGTGCACCTCGTCGATGATGTAGATCTTGAAGCGGCTCTTGATCGGCCGGTGCGCGACCGTCTCCATCAGGTCGCGCATCTTGTCGACCTGGTGTGCGAGGCGCCGTCGATCTCGAGCACGTCGAAGGCGATGCCGTCGGCGATCTCGCGGCAGGTCGAGCAGGCGTTGCACGGCTCCGGCGCCGGCCCGCGCTCGCAGTTGAGCGCCTTGGCGAGGATGCGCGCCGTGGTGGTCTTGCCGACGCCGCGCGGGCCCGGTGAAGAGGAACGCGTGCGCGACGCGACCGGCCGCGATCGCCGCCTGCAGCGTCCGCGTGACGTGCTCCTGGCCGACGACGTCCGCGAAGCGCTGCGGCCGCAGCCGGCGGGCGAGCACCTGATAGCTCATGCGTCGTCGCGGCGATCGCCAGCGCCGAGGCATCCGACGGTGATGGCTAGGGTGCCCTGCGGCACAGAGGGACATTCGGTACCGCTGCTTCCTTCCGGACCTGACGGGGTTCGCGACGCCGTCTTGCGCAGGACCTAGCCACCACCGTCCGATGCCCCGACGCGCAGGTCGCAGGGTAGCGGTGCGCGCGGAGGAGGCGCAAGCTGAACGGAGAGGGAGGGATTCGAACCCTCGGTACCTTGTGAAGGTACACACGCTCTCCAGGCGTGCCCCTTCGACCACTCGGGCACCTCTCCGCACGCACTGACGCACCGCCGCGCACATCGCACCCCGCCACGACACTCCTGAGCAACGGAGAGGGGGGATTCGAACCCCCGATACCGCGAGGGCATACACGATTTCGAGTCGTGCCGTTTCAACCGGGCTCACGCACCTCTCCAGCGGCGGCTCTGCCTAGCACACGGCGTCACGGGCAGTCGACGCGCGCGGCGCTTCGCGCCGGCCGACGGCGCCACGATGAAGCGCGCGTCGGTCGCAGCGCGCGTGGAGCGCGTACAGGCGCTCGTCGAGTGCCGAGCAACCATCGCGCGCCCGTCGCGCTCGACCAGCAGCAGCGCCGCGCCGCCGAAGCCCGCGCCCATGAGCCGCGCGCCCGAGCGCACCCGACGCGCGCGCCGAGCGCGACCAGCGCATCGGCCGCCGGCGTGCTGGTGCCGTAGTCGGCGGCTGCGCTCGCGTAGCGACTCGTCGAGCAGGCAGCCCAGTGCCGGCAGGTCTCCGGCGCGCAGCGCGCGCTCCGCCTGCGCGACACGCGCCGCCTCCGCGAGCACGTGACGCACGCGCGCGCGCAGCACGAAGCGGTCCGGATCGGCCAGCGCGACGGACGGCGGAGCCAGGCGCTCCGACCTCGGCGCGCTCGAGTCCGAGCCGCGCCGTCAGCTGTTCGCGCAGACACGCAGCGGGCAGCAGGTCGTCGAGCGCATCGCGCACCGCCGCCGGATCGGACAAGGTCGCCGAGCCGCTCGAGCGGATGCCCGCAGCGCGGGCGAGGACGGCACAGGCCAGCCGGCACTCGATCGACGCGCTGGTTGTAGAGGCCCGCGCGCGCGCGCCGGACTTCGCCGCCTCGTCGAGGCTGTGCGCCACGACGAAGGTCGGCGCGGCCGGGGACCGGCGACAGCGGCGGGCGCGCAGCGGGAAGAAGTCGAGCCGCAGCGCGTGACCCGGACGCCGCGAGCAGGATCGCGGCCTGGTCCATGCCGCCGCTCGAGCGTGCCGACGTAACTGCTCGCCGCGCGCCAGCAGCTCGGCCGAGCTGGCAGGCCGACCGCGCGGGCGAGCCCCGGCCGAGCGCCTCGACGCCAGGGCGCATGCCACGACCAGCGCCGACGACGACGAACGCCGGCGGCGGGCGGGATACGTCGCCGTCGCACGCGGCAGCGTGGCGCCGTCGCAGGCGAGCACCGTCCGGCGCCGAGCAGCGCCTGCGCAGGCCGCCTGCACGTAGTTTCCCCAATCGCCGGCCGGCAGGGGCGGGATCGGCCGCTCGAGCGCGGAAGCGCCTGCGGCGGGAACCGCGGCGTCGACGTTGGCGACCTCGACGATGCCGTCGGCGCCGTCGGTCACGGCCGGCCACCAGGACGTCGCGCGCGATGGCGAACGGCAGGACGGGCAGGCCGTTGTAGTCGGTGTGCTCGCCGATCACGTTCACGCGACCCGGGGCCCGCGCGAGCGACCGCCGTGACCCGCGTCCGGGAGCCCCTGCGAGCAAGCGCGGCGGCCCGCGAGTCCGCCGCAGGCATCACGGTGCGCGGCGAGCCCGGAAGAAGCGTTGCAGGAGATCGCGCGCCGGCCGAGCGCCCTACGCCCGCCCGTGACCGCGATGCGGTGGTTCAGGCGCGGATCGCTCGGGCCAGGTCATAGAGCGCGCCGGCGGCGCCCGCCTTCGGATCGGCGCACCCGTACACCAGGCGTGCCACGCGTGCCTGCAGCGCGGCGCCCATGCACATCGACGCACGGCTCGACGGTCACGTACAGCACCGCGCCGGGCAGGCGGTAGTTGCCGGCGCGCCGTCCCGCTGCCCGGAGCGCGCGCACCTCGGCATGTCCGCTCGGGTCGCTGGTGGCGATGCTCGCGTTGCCCGGCCCGCCCGAGGAGCTCGCCATCCCGGACGACGACCGCGCCGACCGGGACCCTCCCCACGGCGCGCGGCAGCGCGGCCGTGCCGCAGCGCCAGCCGCCATCCAGCGCTGGTCGGCCTCGGTCGGCGCGCGCCCCGGCCGGGGCGCGCCGGCAGCCGTACCCGAGGCCGACCGTGTCACGCGCTCAGTGCTCGCCGCGCGCCCGGTGGCGTCGCGGGCCTTCGGCTCAGCGGCCTCGTCACCGCCGCCCTCGGCCTTGCACTTCTCCACGTCCGACTCGCTGACGACCATGGTCTCCGCGACGTCCTTCACCGAACGGCCGGTCTGCAGGTACTTGTTGACCTGCTTGCAGTTCACCTCGCCCGCCGTGGCCAGCGACGCCGTCACGAGCGCCAGGGTCCCCCGAGCACCAGGATTCGCCGATTCGCATTCGCGCCTCCTTGCGTCATGTACTAACTTGCCCTCTGCGCAGTGCACCAGCGAGCGGCTATACCAAACGCGCCAGGAGGAAGAAACGTTACGGCCGCCTCGTAGCCCCGGCTGGCGTCAGGAGACCGTGACGCCGGCGGCCAGCGCCCTGTCGACCCGCCCCAGGTCGCGCCACCGCCCTACCCGGGCACTGGCGCCATCAGGAGCTTGCGCTAGAAAGTCCTCCAGCGACCCGCACCGTGCTCGAACGCCGGCTCTCTGCAACGAAAGTCGAGAGGATAGTCGGCTGCTGGATTTGCCGGTACACCGGGATGCGTACCAACTATATGCGATTTCCACGGAGCCATGTAAAAGCGCCTCTTGCGTGTCGTCGTGCGGCTCGTTAGAAACATAATCGTGAATTTGCAGCCGTGCCCGGCGAAAGGAGCATTATGGCAAGTGAGGGGGAAGTTTGGGTCCAGCTCGCGACACGCATTCCGAAGCAGTTGCATCGCGAGGCTCAAGCTTCATTGCGTCAAGTCCGATGTCTCCGTGATGGACTTCGTCGTCGGGGCGTTGGAGGAGAAAGCTGGCGCGCGGGAGTCCGGCGGCAAAGCTGAGCGCCGACGCCGCCGCGCGCCTGATTACTGGGCGACCGGGCGGCTACCCGGCCGGCCGTCGCCCCGGGCGTCCGGCGCTGAGCGACCTGCGTTCGACGACCCGCTCCGCCTGCGCGGGCCCTGCACGCTGCGCGCGCCACCGTGCGGGTGCGTGTCCGGACGCCGTCCGAGCGATGGCGCTCGCCTTTGCATTCCTGATCAGCGGCGGCTGCTGCGGCGGCACGAACCCCGTTGCTGTGCCATCGCAGCGCGGTGCTCGAGCGGTTTCGACGTCGCGCTGGGCGAGTGCCGGGGCGTTCCCGTGTTCTTCGCATCCGAGCACGCGCGCTACTCGGCCGCGATCACTCGTAATCGACGCCCTGACGACGTCACGCAGCGACACCTTCTCGCTCGAAGCGGCCGCACGGCGGCCGCTTCGTCCTTGCGCGAGTTGGCTGCCCGGCCGCCTAGGCCGGGAGCGGGATCGGGTCCTCAGCCCCGCGTGCCGGCCCCGGCGCCGGCCGCCGCCGCTGGGCCTGGCGCGCAGGCGACCTCCACCAGCTCCCGGCGCGTGCGCCACGTGGCCGGAAGCTCGTCGCCGAGCCCTCCGCGCGCACGATCACGACCGTCCCGTGGTCGAACAGGCGGCCCGCTGGACGCCGGCCTCCTGCTCGACGACGCCAGGCGCCGAGGGGACCGCCGCCAGATCGTGACGCGCATCCGGAAGCCCGCCGGCCGTGGCCACGAGCACGTCGCTCGGTGAGCCGCCATGCGCCGTGTTACGCACAGCGCGGCCCGCCGGAATGGCGCCGAGCACACGCACGGCGACCAGGGAGGCCCCTCGAGCGCGATCTTCCGCCTCCGTGCCGGGCGGCAGCTCGTTGTGCCGGATCAGCAGCCCCACCACGAGCGGCGACGACCAGCGAGCCGCCAGCGACCCGGCCGCCCCGAGAGTGCCATCGGATGGCGGCCTGGTGCGGAATCAAGCACCTGCTCTGGCCTCGAGCTGGGCCTCGACGCCGACGCCCCATGCAGGCCGGTTCCAGTATGCGCAAAGCCCCGTCAGGGCAAGCCTCAAACGCAGGAACGCTACTCTTGCCTGAGGGTCGCCGCGCACCATACAACCGGAATCCGGGCGGTACCTGGCGCGTGCCGGCCGCACCCGCTTGAGGGAGTCGATGGGGCAGCCTCAGGCTGGAGCAACTCGCCGTCAACACCATCCGGTTTTCTCGCTGCCGACGCGGTGCAGCGAGGCGAACTCGGGGGCATCCGGGCCTGCCCATGGGCGCCGCCCCCGATGGCCTGCGTGCTCTGGACCAGACGCATCTGAAGCAGCCCATCGTCCGGGCTGGCACGACCGCGACCGTTTTTCGTCCCTTCGTCGGCTTCGGCCATGGCTCGATGCTGCTGTACGCCCCAGCCCACTCACCGGCTACGACCTCTCGTTGACGCGACTTGAAGGTCCGCCAGTGGGGCAGCCGTGACGCCGGGGCACCCCGAGCACGATCTCACGTGCCGGGGTGGAGAGCAATACGTAACTGAACGAAGTACAAC
>ERZ1370068.9367-contig-8151_pt1 | contig 68159 bp, 113 predicted proteins | sample MGYA00561227_ERZ1370068 | MGnify/ENA primary metagenome ERZ1370068 (study PRJEB38410, sample SAMEA6850437) | metagenome | study: Metagenomic assessment of the ecological functions of the soil: analysis of the soil microbiota associated with the... | reverse complement strand
TTGTACTTCGTTCAGTTACGTATTGCTGGTATCGACGAGGAGGAAGCCGCCATGAAAACCCCGCGCCGCCGTCGCCGTCGAGAAGGGCAAGCCGCTCGAGATCATGGAGGTCGACCTCGACGGGCCCAAGGCCGGCGAGGTGCTGGTCGAGATCAAGGCCACCGGCATCTGCCACACCGACGAGTTCACGCTCTCCGGGCGCCGACCCGGAAGGGCTGTTCCCGGCGATCCTGGGCCACGAGGGCGCGGGCATCGTCGTCGACGTCGGCCCGGGCGTGACCAGCGTGAGGAAGGGCGACCACGTCATCCCGCTCTACACGCCGGAATGCCGGCAGTGCCCGTCCTGCCTCTCGCGCAAGACCAACCTGTGCACCGCCATCCGCGCCACCCAGGGCCAGGGCGTGATGCCGGACGGCACCTCGCGCTTCTCGCTCGGCGGCAAGAAGCTGTTCCACTACATGGGCACCTCGACCTTCGCCAACCACACCGTGCTGCCGGAGATCGCGGTCGCCAAGATCCGCGAGGACGCGCCGTTCGACAAGGTCTGCTACATCGGCTGCGGCGTGACCACCGGCATCGGCGCCGTCCTCAACACCGCCAAGGTGGAGCCCGGCGCCAAGGCGATCGTGTTCGGGCTCGGCGGCATCGGCCTCAACGTCATCCAGGGCCTGCAGCTCGCCGGCGCCGACATGATCATCGGCGTCGACATCAACAACGACAAGAAGGCGTGGGGCGAGCGCTTCGGCATGACCCACTTCGTCAACCCCGAGGAGGCCGGCGGCAGACCTCGTCGCCCACCTCGTCAACATGACCAAGACGGGCGCCGACCAGATCGGCGGCGCCGACTACACCTTCGACTGCACGGGCAACGTCACGGTCATGCGCCAGGCGCTGGAGGCCTGCCACCGCGGCTGGGGCGTGAGCGATGCATCATCGGCGTCGCCGGCGCCGGCCGGAGATCGCCACGCGCCCCTTCCAGCTGGTCACGGGCCGCGTCTGGAAGGGCACGGCCTTCGGCGGCGCGCGCGGCCGCACCGATGTCCCCAAGATCGTCGACTGGTACATGGAGAAGAAGATCCAGATCGACCCGATGATCACCCACACCATGCCGCTCGCCGACATCAACAAGGGCTTCGACCTGATGCACGAGGGCAAGAGCATCCGCAGCGTCGTGGTCTACGGACCGCCGCGCTTGCGCCGCGGCGCGGCGGTAACCTCGACGGCGAGCAAAGCAAGACCAAGACCTCAAGGCGGCGCGTCCTATCAGGCGCGCCTATTTCGTCTTGCCATCGCCCGAATATTGTTCAGGAAAGCCAACAGGTCATTGATATCTTTCGTCCGTACCTGGAAATACCATCTTGGTGTTTGGAATCTTCTGCTTTGGGTTCTTAATGTACTCTCGGAACGTGGCCTCGTCCCAGTTATGCCCGAATTCTTGTTGCCCTCGGGTAACGAGTGAAGCCTTCGACCGTTCCGGCCTTGCGCCCGATCAAGCCGTTGAGGGAGGGACCAGCAAATTCAGGCGCCCGGGCCCACCTGGTGACAGGCGCGACACTTGTTAAAGACGGACTTGCCGTCGTCGACATTTGAGCTTCAACCAGCGTCGGCGCCAGCAGCGCCCCCAGGAGCCCAGGAGCGCGATGGCGGCCAGCCAAATCTCGGCCGCAAAGGGCCGAACCTGCATCAGTGGAAAGCGTCATTGATGGCAATCGTGGTGATTTGGCATGCGGGGTGTGGAGCGCACGTTGAGTGGCGATGGGCCAGCGGGCGAGCCGGCGGGCCGTGGCCTGAGGTTGGCGGAAGCAAGGCGGGAACGTGAAGCGGCGATCCGGCCACGGCGGAGATGGGAAGGCGCGACGGGCGGCCGATCTGTCGTCTCGAGCGCCATTTTCATCGAGCCGCCGGCGATGCTGACGACGAGAGCAATGGGTCAACGCCCATCTAGTTCCCCGCCGGTAGGTAATTGCCAACTTCCATGCCAGCCTGTTGCTCTTCGACCTGAGGCTTATCCCACGCTTTCATGACTTGCGTCCCGAGCTCAAACACGCCGCGACCGCCGGCGACACGGCACCTCTCTGCGTCAGAACGCTCCCGTCTGAAGGACGTTCTTATCTGAGGTCCGATCCGGCAATTTTCAAAGTATCAGGCAGAGGGTCGAGAGCAGCAGATTTTGTCAGGTCCGGCGAGGCGGAGTCGTGAGCCCGGAAGACGGCGCCGCGCCGATCACGATCGCGACCCTTTTGATCGCATGATGCAAAAACCCGTGCATGGAGCCCCGGCATGCTTCCCCGCCGTGACGCTGCCCTCAACGCGACCCTTGCAGCCACCCTCGGCGCCCTGCGCCGAGGGTGCGCGGCCTCATGCGCGTGCCTTCTCATTGCGCCACCCAGCTCGCATTTCCCGCCATGGCCGCCTCGCGGCAGTCGGCGGGCGCGCCTCAACGCGCCAACAGCTGGCGATTGTGCTCGCCCGCGAGCGCCGCGAGCTGCCGCCTCCCTGTCTTTGCTTGATATGCCGGCCGCCGACGACGCCGTCGCGGGTGCACAACTGGCCATCAACGACAACAACACGACCGGTCGGTTCCTCAAACAGGAGTTCAGCCTCGAGGTCATCAAGCCGTTGCCGATGATCTCTTGCGCGGAGGTCGATGCGCGCGTGCGCCAAGGCGTGTCCTTTATCGTCATCGACGCCAACCCGCCCACGGTGCTGGCGCTGGCCGATCAGCTCAGGATCGCAACGTCCTGATCCTGAATGCAGGCTCCGACGCCGACCGGCTCAGGGGGCGAGGGTGCCGTCGTGACGTGGTGCGACACGGCGCCATCGCGTAGCATGCTTGCCGACGCGCTGGCGCAGTGCCTGGTTGAAACGCTGGCGGCGCTGGTTCCTGGTGGCCGGCGCCGAACGTCGACGATCGGGCTTTCGCCGACGCCATTGCGGCGCTCGCCAAACGCTTCGGCGCCAAGATCGTGCAGGAGCGCACCTTCAGCCACTTTGATCCGAGCACCGCCGCGACGGATGGTGAGCCGCGAACAGATTCAGGAGCGAATTCCCGCCTCTACTCAGGGCGTGCCCGACATGACGTGCTCGTGGTCGCCGACGAGGCCGGTCAATTCGGCGACTACTTGCCTATCGCAGCTGGGATCGCGCGGCCGGTCGCGTGGCACGCAGGGCCTGGTCCCGACCAGCTGGCATCCGGCGCTGGAGCAGTGGGGCGCCGCCCAGTTTCAGAACCGGTTTCTTCGCCTTGCCAATCGTCCCGATGCGCGCCGCTCGACTACAATGTGTGGGTGGCGGTTCGCTCGATCGGCGAGGCGGCAACGCCGCGCAAGAGCGTTACGCGCCAATGGACATCATTGCGCTACCTGCGCTCACGCCGGATTCGAGACTCGCCGCCTTCAAGGGGCGCAAGCTCAGTATATCGCTCCTGGGACGGCCAACTGCGACAGCCCATTCTGCTCGCGACTCAGAAGCTGACCGTGACGCGTCTCACCCGCAGCCGGATTGCTTGCATGCCACCTCCACGAGCTCGATACCCTCGGCGGTGACAAGCCGGAATCCCTTTGCAAGGCCTGCGCATCCCCATGAGTGCCGCATCAGCGCTACTTCGCCTGGCTCCGCGCCGTCATTGCGGCGCGCCCGTCAGCGCGCTTGGGCTCTCCGGCAAATCAAAAGCCTTCGCACTGGGCGTTGGCGTTGGCTGTCCCTAGTCGCCGGGGTGAGCCCGCTCGCGGCCTACACCGTCTACGTCACGAACGAGAAGGACAACACGGTCAGCATCATCGATAGCAGCAAGCTCGAGAGTCGGTGAAGACCATCAAGGTCGAGCAACGCCCGCGCGGCATCACCCTTTCGAAGGACCAAAAGTGGCTGTTGATCTGTACCAGCGACGACAACACGGTGCAGGTTTGGGATACTGAGACGCTGACGTTCGTGAAGACCCTACCGTCAGGACCGGATCCGGAGCTCTTCATCCTGCATCCCAGCGGAAATCGGCTCTACATCGCCAACGAGGACGACAATATCATCACCGTCGTCGACGTCGCCGAAAGTACCGTGGTGGCCGAGATCCGCCGTCGGCGTGGAACCGGAAGGGCTGGGCATCAGCCCGGACGGCGGCCTGCTGGTCGCCACCTCCGAAGACCACCAACATGGCCCACTTCATCGACACCGCCACCCACGCGATCATCGACAACGTCCTGGTCGACAGCCGGCCGCGCGTGGCGGAGTTCACGCCCGACGGCTCGCAGGTGTGGGTCAGCGCCGAAATCGGCGGCAAGGTCAGCGTGATCGATCCCAGAGTCGCGCAAGATCCTGGCCGAGATCGCCTTTGAGATTCCGGGCGTCAATGCGGACGCGATCCAGCCCGTGGGCGTGCGCATCAGCCGCAACGGCAAGCTGGCCTTCGTCGCCCTCGGCCCGGCCAACCGCGTCGCCGTGATCGATACCGCGACGTTCAAGGTCGAGAAGTACCTTCTCGTCGGCCAGCGGGTCTGGCAGCTTGCCTTTACGCCCGACGACAAGCTGTTGTTCACCACCAGCGGAGCCTCCAACGACGTCTCGGTGATCGACGTTGAAAAGCTCCGCGTGCTGCGCTCAATCAGGGTTGGGCGCTATCCCTGCAGGGTGTGGTGGTGGCCGGGCATTGAGCGAGCGCCGTCCATCGCGGCCCCGACGCCCTCACAGGAGGAGACATGTCTCGTCGGCTCGGCGGCGGTCTCGTTGGCCCCGCGCTCGTGGCCCCGGCCGGAGTCGAGATCCAGGCATGCCATGTCGCTAAGATCGCGATGGAGCGGGAGGCGGAGATGACCGGAAGGTTATCGTCACGTGAGGACGCCTGCTGTCAGCCCGCCGGAGCCCGATGCCCTGCATATTCAAGGCCTAAGCCATCGCTTCGGGCAAAACCTGGCGCTCGACAACGCGTGTCGCTGGTGGTACCGCGCGGGGCCTTTGTGGTGCTGCTGGGTCCGAACGGGGCGGGCAAGTCGACGCTGTTCGCCCTTGCCACCCGGCTCTACGACAATGTCAGCGCGGCGAAATTCGCATTCTGGGCCACGACGTCCGCCGTCAGCCGATGGCGGCGCTTAGAAACCTGGGCGTGGTGTTCCAAAGCCGTAGGCCTCGATAACGATCTCAGCCTGCAGCAGAACCTGATCTATCACGCCGCGCTGCATGGCATTCCCCGCCGCGAGGCCAGACACCGCGCGGCGCGGGCCTTGGCGAAGGTCAGGCTCGCCGAACGCGCCGGCGAAAGGTGCGCGCGCTGTCGGGCGGACAGGCGCGCCGCGTGGAAGTCGCGCGCGCCCTACTGCACGAACCAACCTGTCTGTTGCTGGACGAGGCCACGGCGGGCCTCGACGTTGCCTCCCGCGAAAGCGTGCTGGGGATGGTGCGGGGCTTGGTGGCTGAAGCGTGCCGTCGGGGCCTTGTGGGCCACCCACCTCGTGGACGAGGTCGACGAACAGGATGCCATCGTCCTGTTGCACAAGGGACGCGTGCTGTTTAGCGGCCGCGGGCCGGCTTTGCTCGAGCTGGCCCAGGCCTCAAGTTTGCGCGCCGCCTTTTGCGCTTGGTGGGTAACGAGCGCGCAGGGCAGTGTCATGAGCGTCGAGGTTGCAGCGCGCCGCTTTGGCCTTGCCGGCTATGCTACCTGCTTTGCGGGCATCGCCTGGCGCGAGGTGCTGCGCTTTTGCATCAGCGCGAGCGCTTCCTCTCCGCCCTGGTCAGGCCGCTGGTTTGGCTGTTCATCTTCGCCGCCGGCTTCCGGCAGGTGCTCGGCGTGTCGATCATTCCGCCCTATCAGACCTACGTGCTCTACGAAGTCTTCGTGACGCCGGGCTTGGTTGGCATGATCCAGCTGTTCAATGCCATGCAAACCTCCTATCCATGGTCTACCGACCGGGAGACCGGCGTGATGCGCACCTTGCTGCTCTCACCCCTTTCCCCGCAGCTTTCTATTGATTTCCAAGCTGGCGAGGCGGTGTGATCGCTATCGCTGTTGCAGGTCTCACGTATTTTTGCTGATCGCCTATTTCTGGGAGATCGAACTGCCGATCATCGGCTATTTCACCGTGCTGCCGGCGCTCCTCATTTGCGGCCTCATGCTGGGAGCGATCGCCCTGTTTATGTCGTCGGTGATCAAGCAGCTCGAGAACTTCGCCGGGGTCATGAATTTCGTGATCTTCCCGATGTTTTTGCGTCCTCGGCGCTCTATCCCTAATGGCGCATCAAGAGCAAATCCGCTCCTCTATGAGATCTGCCGCGCCAATCCCTTTACGCACGCCGTCGAACTCATCCGCTTTGCCATGTATGGCCAACTAGAGCCGGTCGCGCTCGCCGTCGTGCTGGCATTCACGGCGGTGTTTTTGACCGCGGCCATCTACGCCTATAACCCATCAAGGGAATGCTGGCCCGGCGAGGAGAAGCCGGTTGAGGAGCCGCATCATGCCCACGCCGAAACTGATCCTAGCCGCCCCTGATCCTCGTCGGCGTCGGCGCCCTCACGCTGGCGCCTAGCTGGCCGCGGACGCCAGCAGCCCCGATTGGCCGTGCGTGCAGCGCAAGGTTTCCACCCTCACCTCGGCGCAATTCTGGGACGGACCGCAAGTCGAGCCTGTCGGGCTGGCAAGGCAATGAGCAGCTGAGCCAGCTGATCCCGGTGCTGTTGAGCCGCCGCAGCACTGATCGAAGAGGCGGCCGCGGCGATCGCGGCCTTTGCGCAGGCCAGCCGGAAGCAACGCGCGAGGAGGCTCTCGAAGCGGCTGTTCGCCGGCGTGCTGGCCAGCGCCAATAGCGAGCGCAGCCTGGTGATGGCGGGCATCGAGCGCTTCCAGCAGCGTCAGCCAGGGACGCGCGCACGAAATCGAACGCCAAGGCGCCGAGATCCATCAGCTCAAGGAGCGCGCCGCCCAGGACGAGGCGCGCGCAACCAACTGAAGGTCGCCGAGGACAAGTACAACTGGGATGTGCGCGTGTTTACCGAGCGCCAACAGTCCCTGCCGCTGGCGTGCGAGGTCCCGGTGCTGATCGAACAGCGGCTGTTTGAACTCGGGCGCGAGATCCGCTCGCACATGCGCGATTGAGGGCGCGATTGAGGAGCGCGCTTGACGGCGCGGCTGAGGCACGCTGGAGGTCCGCTTAGCGCCGCGGTGCCGTGATGAGATGTGGACTGCTCGTCGAGCAACGGCACGCCAGTGCTGCAACAGCACCGTATCGATTTCGCCCTGGTGCCTGGCGATGATGTCATTGAGCTGGTGCTTCCATTCGTCTTCGAGGTTGCGCACGCCGAAGGTGATGCGATAGGCCATGCGCGGTTCGCCGACCTCCTTTACGAGTGGCACCAGGACCAGTTTTCCCGCCGCGCGCGGCAAAGTAGCCGCCGATCGGTCCCCACAGCACGCCCGCATCGATGTCGCCCGAGCGAATATCGCCGATCATGCGTTCGCCGGGGAATCGTAGCGTCGGTCCACCATCAAGGGATAAGGCTTGGCGTGCTGCATCAGGCCGAGCCGGACCATGCTGGCCGAAGGCGGCGTGCCGGCGATGATGCCGACATGCTTGTCGCGAAGGCGAGGATCGGCAAGGCTGTCGACGCCGTCGAGCCCCGCGCCGGCGCGATAGACGGAGCGCATAGGTCGAGCGGTAGTAGGCGTTGGTGTTGAGCACGAGGTCGTCGCCCCTGGGCGTAGCCGAGGACCACGTCGCACCGTTTGGCAAACAGCGTATGTGCGGATGAAGCCCGTGGCCTGCGGGAACCAGGCGTACTCTCAGGGGATCTTGAGGTCGCCGGCGACGATCTCGGCGATCTTGTTCTCGAAGCCTTCGCCTTGTTCGTTCGAAAATGGCAAGTTGGCCGGATCGGCGCAAACGCGCAAGGTCGTGCGGTTGACGAGGTCGACGCGCTGGGCTTGCGCTGCGCCCGCAACAAAGCCGCCGGCCGCCAGCGCCAGCAACAAAGCGATGATGTCGCTAGCTGGCCGCCGAAGCAGGCCTTTTCCGTGGCGTCCGCCGTCGCCGGCTTCTCGACCCGCTTGGCGGGGCGACCGCGCGGCAGACACGCCGTCGGCGCGCGCTTTCAAATAAATGTAGATGTCGTCGACGTAGCAGCATGACGTTGGGATTATTCCCCAGCGCCGGCATCTTGCTTTGCTTGTCCGCGCGCACCACTTCGCCCGCTGGCGACCACCAGCATGAAATCGGCGTAGCTCATGGTTTTGAGGATTCGATCAAGCCGGGGGCATAGGTCGAGCCCCTCGCCATCGGGGCCGTGACAGACATGGCACTCGGAATGATAGCGGCGGAAGCCCGAAAACGTGTACCAATCGACCGTGCCGTCGCTGGTCATCTGATAGGTCGGCGTCCCATCGGCCGTCTCCCATTTGCCCTCTTTTTCTCGTTTGTCGGTCTGACCGGCCGTTTGCGACACCTTAAAGACGGCGAGAAGGGCAACGAAGATCAGCGCCAAGCGAATTGACTTCACAAGCAACCTCTGGGGTAGGTGAATCAAGACCGACGCGGGTGTCGCGAGAGGGGAGGCCGACCCTGGGACGGCCTCCCGCTATGAGCCTGCTTAGGGCAGCGTGAAAACCGTCAGCGTGCCGCCGAGCGCGGTGTAGTCGCGCAGACCGGCATAGCCACCGACCGCACCCAGCCCATCGGTCGGATTGGTGAGGCCCGCCGCCAGGCCGATGCCCGCCCAGCCGCCAACGCCCGAAAGCACCGCGACGTACTGCTTGCCGCCGTGGCTATAGGTCATCACGTTGCCGATGATGCCGGACGGGGTCTTGAATTTGTACAGCTCCTTGCCGTCCTTTGCATCGACCGCCTTTAGGTAGCCTTCCAGCGTGCCGTAGAAGACGACGCCGCCTGCCGTGGCCAGCGCGCCGGACCAGACCGAGAACTGCTCGGGCTTGGACCAGGCGATCTTGCCCTGGCCGGCGTCCCAGGCGATGAAGTTGCCCATGCCGCCGTGGCTGCCGGGCGCCGGGAACATGGACAGCGTCGCCCCGACGTAGGGCTGACCGGCCGTGTAGGACACCTGGAACGGCTCGTAGTCCATGCAGACGTGGTTGGTCGGCACGTAGAACAGGTTGGTCCGCGGCGAGAAGGCTGCGGGTTGCTGATCCTTGCTGCCGAGCGCCGCCGGACAGACGCCCTTGGTGTTCTTGTCCTGGCCGGTCTGGAAGGTCGAGTACTGCTTGACGACCTGGGGACGGCCGTACTGCGGACTGTTCTTGTCCATCACCACGCCGCTGGTCCAATTGACCGTGGGGTCGTACTTTTCGGCCACGAGCAGCTCGCCCGTGACGCGGTCGAGCGTATAGCCGAGACCGTTACGGTCGAAGTGCACGAGCGCCTTGCGCTTCTGACCCTTGACGTCGATGTCGGCGAGAATCATTTCGTTGATACCGTCGAAGTCCCACTCATCGAAGGGCGTCATCTGGTAGGCCCAGCGCGCCGTCCCGGTGTCCACGTCACGGGCGATAATCGACATCGTCCATTTCTGGTCGATGGGTTTGCCATCGGGTCCGGCGCGCTGCACCGGGTTCCAGGTGGAGGGTTGGCGGTGCCGTAGAAGAACAGGTTGGTCTCGGGATCGTAGGAGTACCATCCCCAGGCGGAGCCGCCGCCGATCTTCCACTGCTCGCCGTTCCAGGTCTTCAGCGAGGAATCTTTGCCGACCGGCTTGCCGAGCGACATCGTCTTTCAGGGTCGAACAAGGTCTCCGAGATCCGGGCCCAGCGTATAGGCGCGCCACAGCTGCTTGCCGGTCTTGGCCTCGTAGGCCGTCACATGGCCCCGCACGCCGAACTCGGCACCGGAAATGCCGACGATGACCTTGTCCTTCACCGGCAGCACGGTCGCTGTGTTGGTTTCGCCCTTTTGGGATCGCCGTTGACGACCTTCCATTTCTCCTTGCCCGTGGCCGCATCGAGCGCGACCAAGGTCGTGTCGGCCTGATGCAGGTAAGATGGTCCCGTCACTATAAGCGACGCCACGGTAAACCGTATCGCAACACATGACCGGAATAACGGAGGGATCCTGCTTGGGCTCGTATTTCCAGATGATCTTGCCCTCGTTCTTCAGATCGAGAGCGTAGACGATGTTGGGAAAGGGCGTATGCACGTACATGACGTCGCCCACCACGAGGGCGCGCCCTCGTGCCCGCGCAGGACGCCGGTTGAGAACGTCCACGCCACTTTTAGGTTTTTGACGTTGTCGCGATTGATTTGTTCGAGTTTGCTATAGCGTTGGTTGGCGTAATCCCCGGTCTGGATCACCCATTGATTGGGATCTGCCGACCGATCGAGGACGTCCTTGCTAGCAGAGCAGGCACCGCTAATGCGGCGGCCGCCCCCAGTAATACACCTACAAGTGTATGTCTGTGCATTGCGCCACTCCTTGAATTTTCATTCTTATAGAGCGGTAGCGATCGTCAGCACGTCCCAGCCAAGCCCCCCCAATTCCCTCGAACACAGGGCTGACGAACGGAACGCTCGTTCCCGCAATTCGGGGCGTTCCTGAAGGCGAGTGCTACCAAGCAAAATCCTACGCACACTCGCCTAATCCCGCAAGTCAAAAGCGCCCAGCTGCTGACAAGCGCGCAAAGTCTTCGCGCTAGCGAGATCGCCTCGCTCACCCTGTGGGCAGCACCCCCAGTGGGATCAAAGCAGCGCAGCTCGGCTTCGACCTGGGCGCGCTTCAAGTCGTCGACTTTCGCCCGCAGCTGGGGCGTCGACAAAAACATTGACGCATTCTTCCCGCCGCGCTGGCGCACGCGCATGATGGTTTCGGCCTCCTCGTATTTTTCGTAAGGCAACAGGGCGGCAATAGCATCAATCGAACACGAGCAGCGTTCCAAGGCCTCGCGCGTTTGCCCATTGACCTGCATACACGCAAATACGTAGTCGGCGCGGGCCACGGTTGGATACTCGTTGCCGGGGAGCTGTGGAGGAAGCTGGGGAGCGATCTGCGTGGTTTCGCCAGCGGCGACGGCACCTTGGCCCAACAGCGCGACGATCGCCAGCCCTAGGCGTCCCATGCCAATCCTCCGACGTTTCCGCCGAACCAAAACGCAAAGCCCGACGCGGGCCCGGGCAGACCCCTGGCCGACAGCGGTTGGTGCTGGTCACGATAGACCCGCGGGGCAGGCAGGCGCAAATGCGCCGACCCACCCCAGGACAAAGCATCCTCACGAAGCCTCGACCCGAGGCATCACAACTAGGCGCCAAGGGCGCACTGGCCTATGTTGGCTGCACGTCAACTGGGTCGATCGAGTGGGGCTGATCCCAATCGATTGGCACGAGACCGTCTTGGGCAGCGCATTTGGGCAGCGCATTTGGGCAGCGCATTTGGGCAGCGCGTGTTGGGCAGCGCTACGCGTTGGGCATTACTCTTGGGCCGTCCTGGCAACGATCCTGGACTCGTGCGCGGCCAGTCCCACCTGCGAGGAGGACGTCGTGATCGCTATTCTTCTCACCGTCTGCCTTATCGGCGATCCAGGCACCTGTCGCGATTACAAAATTACCCTCACCCCCGGTGTCACGCTGACCCAGTGCCTGATGAACGCCCCGCCGCACATTGCCAGATGGAGCGAAGAGCACCCGGGCTGGCATATCGAGCGCTGGCAATGTGCGGCAACGCCAACCGGGAAAACATCTAAAGCCCGGTGCGGGCAGCAAGGTGGCGCCATGCGCTTAAGCCGTCGAAGTTCTGCCAATCGGGGTCGCGTTACTAGCGGCCCTGACGCTTGGGTCCGCCCTCGCCCAAGATATGATCCGCTACCTGGACCTCAAGTCCGACGAGTTCACCAAGGCCGATTTGACCCGCACCGAGATCGAGGCCGCCCTCGCGGCGACCGGTGCAACGAGCCAGCTGGATCTTTCGGGAAAACGCCTCAACGGCCTTGATCTGTCGGCGCTCGATCTCAGACGCACCAAACTCCAGGCCGCTCGCCTCAACAATGCCAAGCTCGCCGGCAGCAACCTCGACGGCGTGGTGTTGGACCAGGCCTGGGCGCTTGCGGCCGATTTCACCGGGGCAACGCTGCGGGGGGCCAGCCTGTTCGCCACGCAGTTGCAGGGCGCACGCCTCGACCGGGCCGATTTTCGCAGGCGCGGGTCGCCGCCGATCTCACGGGCGCGAGCCTGATCGAAGCCCGTTTCGACGGCGCGAACTTGTCGGCGGACATGCGCAACCAATCGATGGGGTTGATGCGGGGCATCTTGCGCTCGGCAAACTGGATCGCGCCAGCTTTGCCGGTGCCAACCTGGCGCGCGTGGTGCTGGAGTTCGCCTCCTTGCGGGAGGCAAACCTGAAGGGGGCCAAGTTAACCGGGGCGGAACTCGCCGGCGCGGATTTTGCCCGGCGCCGACGTCACGGACGCCGATTTTGAAAGCGCGGATGCCACCTCTGCGCGGCTGCTTGGCCTCAAGGGACGCGCTGAGGCGCGCAATTTCGAAGCGCATGCGCAATCGCGAGCGCGCCATCCTCGACTAGGCGTGCGGGGTAGCCGCCGGCCGTGGCCGGGCCCATCCCGCAACCATCGTGGGAGCGTCCCATCGCCGGCGGATGTCCCAGCGTTCGGCCAAGCGTCGATTGATATATGACACCATTCGCGGGGTGTGCCCGGCGGGAACGAGGCATGTGCCAACTGGGAAACTGTCTTGCGGCGCGCGCCTGCTGGGAGTCCCAGCAACTCGCGCTAATCGCGGCATTTTCCCGGGCGCGACGATGCCTGCGCCGCGGCTGGCCACGCGGCCGCACAAGGCAAAAAGGCCGTCCACGTACGGTTGGCGCGGCTCCCAGTTCTCCGGGCCAAGACGATCGCTCCGGTCCGAACGCTCCCGTGAATAAGTGCCGCCGATACCTGCGACAGCTTGACACCATGGCAAGGGGGCGCGAGCATCGCGCCGTGCTGTAACAGGAGGGCTCGACACTCCCGCCACCCGCAACAAAGGGAAGTCGAGTCGGAGGAGACACATCATCATGTCACCAGTGAGGCTACGTCCTTTCGCTGCGGCCATCGCCGGCTTTGGCCTAGTGGGTGCGCCATGCGCCGACGCCCAGGAGGTCAAGGCAGCCACCAAATGGGGCGATATGGCCCTCGTCACCCAGGACCTGCTCAATCGCGCGGCCAGCGACGGCAACAATTTCCTGCACACCAATGGCAACTACCACCAGACGCGGTACTACCCGAACCGACAGATCAACACCTCCAATGTCCACAAGCTGCGCCCGGCCTGGATGTTTCAGACCGAGGTGAGGGACACGTTCGAAACCTCGCCCATCGTCATCAACGGCATTATGTATTTCACGACGGCCTTTAATCATGCCTATGCCGTCGATGCGCGCACCGGCGAGCAGCTTTGGCACTTCAAACACAAGATGGGCCCGGTGACCGTCTACTGCTGCGGCCCCAACAATCGCGGCGTCGCCGTGGCCGGCGACCGGGTGTTCATGGCCACGCTCGATGCCAAGCTGCTTGCGCTCGACGCCAAGACCGGCCAGCTCGTCTGGGAGACCCAAATCGCCGATCCTGAGCTTGGCTATTCCGAAACCATGGCCCCCACGGTGGTCGGCGACAAGATCCTGATCGGCACCAACGGCGGCGAGTACGGCATCCGTGGCTTCGTCAAGGCCTACAACAGCAAGGACGGCAAGCTGATCTGGTCCTTCGACACCATCCCGGAGAAGTCCGTGGGTGTGTGGGCCACACACGACGCGACCGGCCGCGATATGAAGCGCGATATTAATACGGAGAAGGCCGATCTCGCCAAGATCGGTGACCCTTACAAGACGCTCGGCGGTGGCGTTTGGCAAAATCCCGGCGGTCGATCTTGAGACCAACCGCATCTACTTCGTGGTGGGCAATCCCTCGCCCGACCTCGACGGCGCATTGCGCCCGGGCGACAACCTCTATACCGACAGCCTGGTAGCGCTCGATCTCAACACCGGCAACTACGTCTGCCACTTCCAATACATCGCGCACGATGTGTGGGATCTCGACGCGGTCTCCCCGTCGTGATCGCCACGGTGAAAGGCCAGAACGGTAGCCCGGTCAAGGGCCTGCTACATGCCGGCAAGACCGGACACATCTATGTGCACAATGCCAGCGACTGCACGCCTGATCCGCTTCTCCGAAGCGATGGTGCCCCAGGAGAACATGTGGGTGCTGCCGACCAAGGAAGGCGCCAGAATGCTGCCGGGTGCCAACGGCGGGGTCGAATGGTCACCCATTGCCCTCGACCCGAGCAAGAGCCTGGCCTACGCCATCAACCTGCACCAGCCCATGACCTACCACGTGGAATCGACCCCCTATCCGAAGGGCAAACTCTGGCTCGGCGGCGCCTTCAAGGTCATTCCCGCCGAGGAGCAGTGGGGCAACGTCACGGCGGTGGACTACGACACCGGCAAAATCAAATGGCAGGTGAAAACCCAGCAGCCGATGATCGGCGGCATTCTGGCAACGTCGGGCGGACTGGCCTTTGCCGGCGAGGGCAATGGCATGTTCAAGGCCTATGACTCGGAGACGGGCGCCGTGCTCTGGAAATTCCAGGCCGGGGCCGGCGTCAACGCCCCGCCGTCCTCCTATACCGTCGACGGCAAGCAGTATGTCGTCGTCGCGGCGGGCGGCAATACGCAGCTCGACTACAAGCGCGGCAATACGCTTATTGCCTTCTCGCTTGTCGACTGAAGGAAAACCGCGAACTTAACGAGGGGCGAGACGGCGCGCGATCGTCTCGCCCCCTCCCTTTGTCTCGCGTTTAACCCCCGCGCAATCGAGGCAATGCCAACCGTCTTAACGCGCCTCTTTGCCCACCTGTGCCGGGCGGTGCTCACGCTTGCCGGCAGCCAAATCGCCGCCGCACAGGAGCCAGCACGGCTGCAGGAGCAAGTGCAGCTGTGTGCGGCCTGCCATGGCGAGAATGGCGTGCCGCTAGAAAAAGACGACGCCGATCATCTGGGGCCAGACCTGGGCTACCAATACTTGCAACTGCGCGACTACAAGAATGGCGACCGCAAGAGCGACCAGATGACACCCGTGGTCGAGATGCTGGAAAAGAGCGACCTGTTGGCGCTGGCCGAATACTTTTCGAAAAAGCCGTGGCCGCGCAACGCCGCGCCGTCGGCGCCTCGGGAGGTGGCGGAACAGGCGGCACGGGCCAACTACGGCGGTCGGTTGTACCGGCTGCCATCAAGGCCAATATCAAGGCGAGGGCACGCAACCCCGGCTGGCCGGGCAGAACGAGGCCTATATGGCCAAGACCATGCTGGAAATCCGCAGCGGCGAGCGGGCCAACAATCCCGGCATGACAACCCTGATGAAGGCCACCTCGCCCGACGATCTTAACGCCCCTGGCGCAATACCTGGCCGGCCTCGACATCCGCTAGCTATCGTTGCGGCAGAACCGAGCGCACCGCCGGATCGGCGAGGTCGGCCGCGGTCTTGCACGTCCTTGTCCTTCAGGTCAGCCGTTGCCCGGCGCGCCAACAGCAGCTTGATGATCTCGCCATGTCCGAGCTCCGCCGCCATCATCAGCGCGCTGCGCCCTCGGTCGTCGACGTCGTCGAGCCGCGCCCCGCGCGCCAGCAACAGCTCGGTGGTTTTGACCCCCTCGGTGTCGGGCACGTCGTTGGCGTGGCCGGCGGCCCACATCAAAAGCCGTCAAACCGTGGCCGTAACGGGCATTGACGTCGACGCCAGCCGTGAGCAGGCGCTCGGCAATCCTGGTGAAGCCGCGCGCAACCGCATAGACGATCGCCGTTTTGCCGGTGCTATCGGCGGCGTTGGCATCGGCGCCCTTTTCCAGCAGCAGAGTGACCATACGCTCGCTGCCGTTGAAGGCCGCCGCGGCGATAAGGTGCGACCGCCGACCGCCCCGGCAAAATTGACGTTGGCGCCGCGCTCGATCAGCAGCGCCACGGCTTTGGGCCGGTTGGCCTCGATGGCGAGGAAAAAGCGGGGTTGCCCCCGACAGATCGCGCAGTTCAATGTCGGCGCCGTGCTCCAGCAGCAGTCTTGCCACGTCGGGCTCGGTGGCCTTGACGGCATGATGCAGGGCCGTGTCGCCTTCCCGGCGGCGTGCCCGCACGGGAGGCCCCGTCGTTGAGCAGCTCCGTCGTCAGCTCCAGGCAGCCCTTCTTGTGCCGCTTGCGAAAGATAGATATTCAGCTGACGGTCGACGGCCGATTGCTTGGCGGCGGCATCAGCGCTGCGCCAGCTCGCGGCACTCCATGTTCGCTTGCGCGGCGGTGCTGTGTGAGGCGCAAACCAAAAAAAGCGCGGTGATCATGCCCAACACAGGTGGCGCTAGCCAAGCCAACATCGTCGTTTCCTATGCCCGTCTCCTCGACTAAATTCCACCGAGTTTGGCTTTGAGTCTCAGAGTAGCAGCGCGCTGAGAATGTCCGCCGCACGCCATCGTGTGCCAAACTTGACCTGCAGCGCTGAGCTGCGGGCCCGCCGGGCCGTGCGCTCAATTGGCGCCGGCATCGGCCGCGGCGCCAGGCGGCTCATGCTTGTCTCACTTGCGCTTCTTGGCCTGGCGCCGGCCCTGCCGCAGCCGCTGCTTGCCAAAGCCAGCGGCAAGGTGTTCGTCTCAAATGAAAAGAGCAGTACACTTACGATCCTCGACCAGACCGGCAAGGTCCTGCAAACGCTGGAGACCTGCGCCCGCCCCCGGGGCATGACATTCAATCCCGAGCACACGGCAATTTACGTCGGTTGCGGCGACGACAACACGATCGCGGTCTATGACATCGCCACGCTGCGCCTGGTTCGGCGCTATCGCAATATTGCCGCGCCCGAGACCTTCGCTTTGCATCCCGACGGCCGCCATCTCTACATCTCCAATGAAGATGATTCCGAAATGAGCGTGCTCGACGTCGAAACGAGGGAGATCGTTGCCCGCTACCCCACCGGCCCTGAGCCGGAAGGCGTGCAGATCAGCAAGGACGGTCGCTTGGCGTTCGTCGCCTCGGAAGTCGCCAATCTCGTGCATGTCGTCGATGTGCAGCAGCAAAAGCACATCAAGGACATCCCTGTCGGAACTCGGCCGCGCCGGTTTGCCCTCACCCCCGACAACAAGGAGCTGTGGGTGTCGGCGGAGCTCTCCGGTCAGGTGGAGATCATCGACGTCGAGACGCTCGCCGCCAAAGGCAAGGTGGAGTTCCAGTTGCGCGCCATTCGCCGCGAACTTTTTCACGCCGGTGGATCTCGTCATGACCAGCGACGGTGCCAAGGCCTACGTGGCGCTCGGACGGGCCAATCATGTGGCCGTGATCAATGTCCGAAGCCGCGAGGTGGTGGACTACATCGTGGTCGGCAAGCGCGCTTGGGGCCTGCGGCTCAATGCCGATGAGACGCGCCTGTGGGTCGCCAACGGCCTTTCCGATGACGTTTCGATCGTCGACACGCGCACCAACAGGGTGTTGGTATCGGTGCCCGTGGGCCAGGTCCCCTACGGGATCTTGATCGATGACCGCTAGCCGGGTCTGGCTGCTAGAGGCTGGCTTGCGGGATCCTGCTTGCCGCACTCTCAGCGCTCATGGCCCGCGCCCAGGAACAGCCCCCTGCGCGAACTTGTGATTGCCTTCATCGAGCGCAGCGGTGACGCGCGCGCTATCAGACGGCAACGGGTTATGCCGGGCTGTACCGGCCGGAGCACGCTTCGCCCTTCGCGGCGGCCGAGTTGGCGCTAAAGGATGGCACCGCCGGGGCGCGCGCGCGGGGCTGAAGCTGAGCCTCGTGCGCAAGTCCTTGGCGGAGGCGGAGGATGCGGTTAGCGCGCTCAGCGCGTTTGTGCAATCGCTGGCCCCGACGGCCGCCATCCTCGATCTGCCGGCCGATGATATGCTGCGGCTCGCCGAAGCCTGGCCGACCAGCCCCTGGTGCTTTTCAATCCGCGCCATCGCGACGATCGGCTGAGGCCGCTGACCTGCCGCACTCGGCTACTGCACACGCTGCCGAGCTGGTCGATGCTGCATGATGGTTTGGCGCAGCGTTTGCTCGAGTTGGACTGGCGGCGCATCCTCGTCCTGCGGGGACCGCAGGACGAGGACAAGGCCTGGCCGCGTCGTTTCTGGCCTCGGCCAGGAAATTTGGCTCTGCGCATCGTCGAGTTGCGGGATTTCGTGGCCGGCAACGACCCAAGGAAACGCGACCAGATCAACATCAAACTGCTGACCGGCGGCATCGACTATGATGCGCTGTTCGTGGCCGATGCGCTCGGGATTTTGCGCGCACGGTGCCCTTCAACACCGCCAAGCCGCGCCCGGTGGTCGGCAGCGCCGGCCTCGAAGCCTCGGCGTGGCATCCCTATTGGGAGCGGCATGGGGCGCCGCAGCTCAACCGCCGGTTCTTCCGCCTGGTCGGGCGACGTATGAACGATGAGGATTGGGCGACCTGGATCGCGGTGCGCGCCACGCTCGATGCCGCCGCCAGCGCTCACGAGACCCGCCGCCGGCGCCGTCTACCAGGCGTTGCTTGCACCCGATCTGAAAATCGAACTCTACAAAGGCTCGCCCGGATCGTTCCGCAGCTGGAGCCATCAGCTGCGTCAGCCCATCCTGCTCGCCACGCACGATGCGGTGGTCGCGGTCGCCCCCGTTGAAGGCGCTTTGCATCAGAAGAACAACCTGGACACGCTTGGCGTCGACGAACCAGAATTCCGCTGCGATGAGCAATAGCAATCAGGGGCCAAGCGCCGCTGGCGGGTGGAGAAAGCATCATGCATCAGCTCGTCGTCCTTGGCTGCCTCCTTGGCAGCCTCCTGGGCGCGCTCCTGCGAGGACCGGCGTGGGCCGAGGGCTATCTCGCGACCGACTTGCAGAAGCTACCCGACCTCGTGTTCGGCGTCGATCAAACCGGCTTCGCGGTCTCCACGCCCAGCTATCGCCTGACGACGGAAAGGCCTATCAGCTGCACGATCGTTTCCACCGGCAAGCGCGAATTATGCCATTCATGCCGATGAGTTCTTCAACTTCATCTGGCTGCGTAAGGTCGAGGTCGGCGACGTCGAGATCAAGGCCACCGGCCTCTACGAGATCGAGATGGAACGCGAGGGCAAGGCAACGCTCTTCTTCGTGCCCATCAAGCCCGGCAAAGTACCGCATCTATGCCAAGGGCCTGGATAGCAAGGGCGCGGTGTCCCATATCGAAGTCAAATAATTGCCGATGTGAGTAAGTCTGATGTGAGCCGCGGCCGGATCGAGCTTGCATGCGCCGCAGTTGCGTGCCCACACTTTTGAGCCGCAATGGCCACGATGGCGTGCGCACGCACATTTCCGCTATGACGGAGCCGGATCTAGGCCGCGCGCAAGCGAACCTCGAGCCGCGAAGCAGCGCAAGGTGCTGTTCAGCTTGCGCTGTGGTTCGCAAAAAGCTCAAAGGCCTGCACGCGCTCCGCTAGGGCTTCAAAAGGACCCTCGGCCTCGAGGCGGGCAACGAGTTGACCCACACACACGTGGATCCCCGAGCCCAGCGCCACGTGGCCCATGGGTTTGCGGGTTGCGTCGAATTTTTCTGGCTCCGGCCACTTGCGCGGATCGCGATTGGCCGCGCCGAGAAACAGTAACACCTTCGCCCCTTCCGGGACCGCCACGCCGGCGACCTCGAGGGCGCGCGTGGTGGTACGGAGAAAAAGGTTTGCACCGGCGACTCCAGCGCAAAACCTCATCAAAGGCGGGTTTGAGCAGCGAACGGTCGGCGCGCAGGCGTTGCCATTGCTCGGGGAAGGTTGCAGAATGCCAAAATCGCATTGGCAAAACCGTTCACCGTCGTATCGAGCCCTGCCGTCAACAACGAGCGCATCCAGGATCGGTGCCTCTTCGGCGGTTAGTTCACCGGCATCGTGCGCGGCCCAGATATCGGCAGCAAATCCCTGCTCGGCGCAGGCGCCGCGCGCGCATTGGGCATGGATCCAGGCCAGCACCGGCGCAGCGGCCTCGGTGGACGATTGGAAGATTGCGTTGCGCGGTCCGAACGAATTGAACACCATGGTCGAGTAGGGCAAAGAGATTGTCGCGACCTCTCGCTCCTGAGCCCCACGGCGTCGGGGAACACCTCGAGTGGAAACGCCTCGGCCAGATCGCGCACCACCTCGATCTCACCCTGCTCGAGAAGCTCGATCGACCAGAAGGGGTTGCCTTTGCCTTGAAGTCTTCGCGCAACCGCCGCATCGCCGTGGGCGACATGACCCTTTGCAGCACCCTGCGCGTGCGGTCGTGCAGTGGCGGATCGGTCTCGAGCACGATGCTCTTCGGTCGCCATGGCACCTCCTTGGCGAAATCCTGCAGGCCGACGCCGCGCGCCGACGAATAGGTTCGCCAATCATTGAGGGCGGCAAAGACCTCCTGGTACCGCGCCATCGCATAGATGCCATAGGGCGCCAGATAGACAACGGGATCCGGCCTCACGCATGCGCGCATGGTCGCCGATAAGGCTCGGCAAGGAAGTCCGCTGCAAACGGATCGATTGCGAGGCTGGGAGCCGCGGTGTGGGTGGTCGAGCCTTTGGGCCATGGGCCAATCCACGCTGAGGCAAGACACCCAGGCAGGGATGCAGCCGCAGCGCAGCCCCGCGAGTTTGCGCCGGGGCCAAGCTAGCAGCAGTGCACCGGCCGATCCACGCCCTGGGTGAGCCGATCATTCTGGCCGCGACCATCACCGAACCGGTGACAGCGCGCGCTGCACGGTTTTGGCGCGGTCTCGCGCGAGAGCGTAGAGGGCCGGTGCTGGTCAGGTGGGCCTTTAGGCGATCGCGCCGCCGTTCAATCCCGCGCTCGTTTGGCCCGCGGGATCGCCTTCGCTGGCCCGTTCTCCCGCTGGCGCAGCGCCTGAAATTGCGCGCGCAATGTGCTCGATCTCCTCGTCCGAGCAGTTCTCCAGATCGATCAGCTTGTTGCGCGCCGGCTTGACGCTGCGCAGCAGTTCGTCGAGCTTGAGGTGAAGCGCGCGCGCGTCACGGTTTTGCGTGTTCTGAACCAGGAACACCATGAGAAACGTGACGATGGTGGTGCCGGTATTGACGATCAGCTGCCAGGTATCCGAGTAGCCAAAGAATGGTCCCACGCGCCGCCCACAGTAGAATAATGCCGCAGGCTGCGGCGAAGGCGCCCGATTTGCCCAGCAGCGACGGAGGCGTGCTGCGCGATCTTCGAGAACGTCCATTTCTCCGGCTGGGCCTCCTGCGCGGCATCTTGGCGCCCTTATGCCCTGCCGCTGCGGGCTGCCCCGGACGGCTGGTCCGCGATCAAGGCGCCCGCCCTCTGCGGGCGGCCTCGTCGCGCACTAACCGGCACATCGTCAGGCCGCGCCGCCATTGTCAGCTGGTCACGGGCGGGACGTTGAAGCTGTCGGCGAACACCCAGGCCAGGATCAAGAGAATGACGAAGACATTCGGCGGTGAAAATCACGACGCCCTTCACGAAGCCGCGATAGGTCCGCTCGTGTTCGGCCCAATCCTCCTCGGACGGTCGCCGGTGCATCAACGTTTACCATGCCGGGGTCCTATTTCCGCGCCTGCGAGCCGCGCGTGGGCCACGCGGGTTCGGCCTCTGGGCCGCGCGCGACACATGACCTGCGCCGGCCCCCAGAACTTTTGCCAGAACTCTGCCAGATTGTGCCAGAGTTTGCCGCAGATTCGCGATCCCGGTAAACGCGTCGCCGCGGGCACACACGCTGCCTGGGCCGTCACCGCTTGGTTCAGCCGCCAGCACGGCGCGTGCGCCAAGAATAGACGGTGCCAACGCCGGTGTGGAACCGACAGACTTGGTCCCGGTTTCGCGGTGGCCTCGACGCCTCGCCGACACCGTCAGCTTGAGACCGTGCACGGCGCGAACGTCCTCGCGCCATCTGGTCTCTCGCGCGGTTTTGCCCGCGCTCCCCGCAGCACCCCCGCCACCCCCGTTGTCGAACGCGTCAGGGACATCCATGTTTCCGTCAGATGAGCCAACGTCAAATCGAGCAACCTTCCTGTCAGCACCGGGCGAGTTCGCATCGCCGGATACCGTCATCCACCTCACCGGGCTTGCGGCCGGGCTTACCGCGGTCGTCACCATGCTGGTGGTGGCCTTCCTCTGCCTGCCTGCCGGCTCGACGGCAAGCCTGGCGATTTACGGTGTGGGCCTGCTCACCGATGCTCGGGTGCTCTGCCGCCTATCACATGACGCCGGTCGCGGCCTGGAAGGGCCATCTCCAACGCTTGGACCATGCCGCGATTTTCCTCAAAAATCGCCGGCACCTACACGCCGTTCGGCGCCTTAAAGATCGGCGGCACCGACGGGTCTTGCCCTGTTGGGCACAGTCTGGTCCGTCGCGTTACTTGGTTCCGGTGCGAAAATCCTGCTTGCCTCGACGTGGGACCGTCTCGCCATCCCGCTTTACTTGGCCCTCGGCTGGTGCGGCATCCCCATGTTCCAGGATCTGGCCGTCTCGGTGACGCCAACCGACGCTCATCCTGGCTTGGGAGCTCGGCGGCGTGCTCTACACCGTTGGCGTCATCTTTCATCTGTGGCGCTCTTGCCCTATCAGAATGCCGTCTGGCACGCGTTTGTGCTGGCAGGCACCGGCTGTCATTTCGGGGCCGTTACCAGCGCAGTCTTTGCCTGATCCGAGAGTGAAATCTTCATTTGCTTGCGGGCATTGGCGCGTCCTGCGCCAGTCAATCTCATAGCCAGTGCCAACTGTCACGTCGGTCGGCACGCCATGGTCGGCGGCGCTTTGTCGGCGACGCTCGAAGCACGCTGGCGCAGAAAGGTCACGCAAAGCTTTGGCCTACATTCAGCGGCTCTCTGCACCTTCGGCCACGTGAGACGGGGCCCCTGACTCAGGCTGGCTCTGCAGCTCCGCATAGGACACCATCACGTGCTCGATATAGGGCTCGTTTCGTGACGTCAGTCGGTCGTAGTACGCGTTCGATCGCCGGATGCGTCGGGCGCTCAATCCCTAAGTCGAAATAGCGGTAAAGCTGATGTGGCCGAATTCGATATCCGCCAGCGTCAACGCATCGCCACAGCAGAAACTGCCGCGCGGCGAGGCGCGCCTCCGCAATGTCGAGGAATTTTGCCCAAGCGCGCGATCGCCCGACGCACGCGCGACCAGTCGACGTCGCTTCGGCGCGCGTGCGCACGACGCGCCAGAAGATGGGCACCGTGAACGACGAGGTGACGTTGATCTTCGCCCACTCGGCCCACATGTCGACCTCGGCGCGTGCGATCGGCTCCGGCGGCCAGGAACGAGGCTTCGGCGTAGCGGCTGCACAGATAGCGCAGGATGGCACCCGACCTCACCAGTGGCGGAACCATCGCCGTCGCGCAGGACGGGGATCGTGCCGTTGGGGTTCATGGCCAGAAACGCCGGCGTATCGTTGCCGCCGTAGCGATGCCCGACGTCGTGGCGTCGATACGCCAGCCCGAGCTCGCCGATGCACCACATGACGGCCTGACGTTTGACGAACTTTTGCGGCCCCATACGGTCAACATAGCGGCCTCCGCCTGAACCCGCAGCGCATGCGCGCATCCCTTGTACGTTATAGATTGCTTGGCGAACAGACCACGTCCCGCTGAGCACGCGAGGAGAACGGTGAGCCTCTTGCGTCCCTTTGGCAAATGAGCCGTGCGGTGATTGGCGCTGACTTGTAACCAAGACCCCGCTGTTCAGATTGTACGTATCTTGGGACGCGCGTGAGCGTAGATCCTGACGCAAGGTTGTTCGAAGCGGAGCTCTTGCTGAGAGACGAGATGGAAGGACAGGCCATGATGGACGGAATACGAAGACGACTCCAAAATACGCTCGACGCGAGCATGTCAGCTGCAACAAGGTGCGCACAAGGAACTTTGCGAACTCCTGATGGATGGCGCCATCTCCTGGATTGGCTGATCAACAGGCGTCAGACGGGTCCAACGCCAGTCTGGAATCTACGATCGACGCGACCGTCTGCGCGCCGAAGCGCTAAGGGATAATCCACGGCTGACCTCGACGTCCGCACCATGCGGCCCGATGAAATCGCCATCGCCGTCGACTGGGCGGCGGGCCGAAGGCTGGAACCCCCGCGCCTTGCCGATGCGGCCTGCTTTGCCACGGTCGACGCCGACGGCTCCTTCATCGGTGAACTCGATGGCGTCCCGGCGGCCATGGTCTCCTGCGTCAACTACGACGCCAGCTTCGCCTTCCTCGGCTTCTGCATAGGTGCGAGCAGACCTGCGCGGCCGCGGCTACGGCCTACGCCTATGGCAGGCGCCGCCGCGCACGCGGGCGCCCGCGTGATCGGCCTCGACGGCGTGGTGGCCCAGCAGCCCAACTACGCAGAAGTCGGGGTTTGCGCTGGCCTATGCCAACGTCCGCTACGGCGGCGTCCCGGCCGCGCCCGGCGCGCCGGCGGCGGCAACCACGGCGTTGACCGAGGTACCGCTGCGCGGTGGTGGCCGCGTCCGACCGCACGGTATTTCCGGCCCCGCGCGCGAGCCTTCCTGCGCGCCTGGATCGACGCCCCCGGCCATGTCGGTCGCGCACTCCTGCGCGATGGTCGCTTGCGGCCTGGGGTGTCAGTCGTCCTTGCCGCACGGGCTAGCAAGATTGGCCCGCTGATCGCCGATGATCGCGCCGCCGCTGAAACGGTGCTGGCGGCACTGCTGACGGCCCGGGGCGGTGGCGAGAATCTTCCTCGACGTCCCCAGCATCAACCGCGAGGCGGTGGCGCTGGCGCAGGGCTTGGGCGCTCGTGCCGGTGTTCGAGACAGCGCGCATGTATACCGGCGCCATCGCCCCGTTGCGGCTCGAACGGGTCTTTGGCGTCACCACCTTCGAGGCTGGGCTAGCGCCCACCAAAGGGCGGGCTTCGGGCGAGGCTGCGTTGGGACCGCGGTCGCGGCGAGCCGCGACGTGGTCGCGCGACGAACTGCCGGTCGACCTAGCGCTCCTGCGCCGCGCGCGGCAGCAGGAACGTCAGTAAGCCCGAGGGCCGGCAGCCCAGGCGCAAAGCTTGAACACCGCGACGATGCCAATCTGGTCGGCAAGCAGGCCGAGAGCCGCCGCCGACCAGCCCGCCAAGCCCGAACGCCAGGCCGTAGAACAGTCCGCCGACCAGCCCGACCCGATGCGGCACCAGATCGATGGCGTAGATCAGGATGGACGAGAACGCGCTCGCCATGATCATGCTGATGAGGACGCTGAGCACGCCGGTCCAGAACAGGTTCGCATAGCGGCAGCAAAAGCGCAAAGGGCAGCGATCCGCAGGATCGAAATCCAGATCACGCGGTGGCGGCCAAACCGATCGCCGATCATGCCGCCGACAATCACGCCAAACGCCCCGACCACGAGGTACAAGAACAGCATGATCTGCGAGACCTGCACCGACACCGCCGAACCGCTCGATCAGGTAGAACGTGTAGTAGGACGTGAACGCGGCGCGTGTAGGCATGTCTTTGACAGGAGGAGAACGATCAGGATCGTCATGGCCAGCACGACGCGTCCGCGCGGCAGCGATCGGCACGTCTTGCTGCCGTCGGACGCGCCTTTCGTGGCGGCAACTCTGGGAGCTGCGCATTTCGAGCATAGCGCGCGCCCGATCCACGCCATCAGCACCATCGCCGCCAGCGCCACCACCGACGACCCAGGCGATGCTCGTCTGCCCGCGCGGCACAACGATCATGGCCGCCAACAGCGGACCCGATCGCATATCCGGCATGCCCGCCGATCTGGAAAATGCCCTGGGCAAAGCCCTGCTGACCGGCCGCCGCATGACGCGCCATGCGCGTGGCTTCGGGGTGGAACACCGCCGAACCGAGCCCGACCAGGGCCGCCGAGACAAGTACCATCGGCGTAGCTGCCCGCCGAACGCCAGCCCGACCAGCCCAGACAGCGTCGCCGCCATGCCCGCCACCATGGCGTAGGGCCATGGCTTGTGGTCGCGTGACGAAGCCTAACAGCGGCTGCAGCAGCGAGGAGGTCACCTGGAAGGCGAGCGTGATCAGCCCGACCTGCGCGAAGTCCAGCCGGTACGCCTCCTTGAGAAGCGGGTACATCGCCGGGATCATCGACGAAATCAGGTCGTTGAGGAGGTGCGCCCCGCTCAGCGCCAGAAGAATCGGCAGCAGCGGGCGGTGCGTTGCAACTGGCGAGCATGGTCATGGCTCGACTTGCCGGACCACCGCGGCGGTGGTTACGTCAACCTCCCACGGGTGCATAACTCACCTCGGTCCGCTGCATCCCCGTGCAGAGGTCGCGAGCAGGCACGATAGCCCCATGGTCAAAGCGTGTTTCGAGCGCAGGATGATCCACCGCCTCCCGCGGGCTGCGGAACGCAACACCCTCCCCGCACTCATCCGATGCCGGCCGACACGCTGCAACCAGCAGCCGCAAGCGTCCGTCATCGGAGATCAAGCCGACATCAACCGGCCGGAGGACCGTTCACGCATTTGGGAGCGGCGTCCGCGATCGCGGCAGAGCGGCGGCGGTAAGAGAATGCAAGGGGGCCATGGCGCCTCGTCGTTGAAAACGCCATGGCGAGGAGAGGTAAGGACTAATTTGCCGCCTCGGGGAAGGCTGGCAATTTTCCGACGTCGCGCGCATCGTGTTGGATGATGAGAGGTGGCCTTCAGGTTCGCGGCAACCTTCTTGATGCGATCGATGGAGGCCAACGTCTGCGAGCGGTCGAAGTTGAAGATGGGGACGCCGGGGCCGTCGTAGTTCTCTCGGAAATGCACGGCGTCGCCGCTGAGGATCACCGCGCCCTTCTGCGCCAACTTGACGAGGAGGCTGTGATGCCCCGGCGTATGTCCGGGCGTGGCCAGCATGACCACGCTGCCATCGCCGAACACATCCTTGTCCAGCGGCACGGGCTTCGACGGTTGCCCCGCCGCTGATCCAATTGGAGACCAGCTGCGGATTGAGGTTTCCCGGCGGCTTGGGGCCCGTCAGCACATCCCAATCCCCCTTGCCGATCAGCAACGTCGCCTTGGGCAGCGCATTGGCCTGGCCGATGTGGTCGCCGTGAAAATGGCTGATGCCGACGTACTTCACCTGCTCCGGGCGTGACCTTGAGCTGCGCCAGCAGGTCGACCAGTCCGACTTTTGGGGCCACCGCACCCGCGCTCGGACGGCTTGGCCCGTGTCCCAGACCATGTAGTCGTCGCCGTGCTTGACGAGGTAGCAGCTGAACACGAACTGCAGCTTCACCCCGGGTAGGCGTAGGTATCCGAGAAGCGAGCGTTGACGTCCGTCGGCGCCTGCGGGTTCCGCAGTCAAGACGCGTGAGCGTGACGTCCGGCGCGGCTTGCGGCAATGCAGGCCGAGCTCGAAAGTACGATACCAACGGCCAGAGCCAACAACGATCCACTGCGCTTCATCGTTTCCTCTTTCTGGATGGGGCTTGAAGACTTTGCCGTTGAAGACATAGCCGGATGAGCCAACGCCGCCTGCAACAGTCGGGCGACATGCGGTTTGCCATTGCACTCTCGCAAGCTGTGGCACAGCACCTCTGCACCCGGAACACAAAAGCGTGTGATGAGCCGGCCGTCGCCAGCGGGGCCGGGGTGCGCTACCGTGATGAGGGCACGGCAAAAGCGTCTGGAGGAAACGATGAGGTTACTCGCGGCTTTGGTAGTGGTCCTGGCAATGCTGACCGGCACGGCTTCCGCACAGTCGGTGACGGACTTCCTCAAAAGCGTCATGGCGAACTGGACCAAGCCGACCGAGCCATACAAGATCATCGATAACATCTATTACGTCGGCAGCCATGGTCTCGCGGTCTACCTGATCACCACTTCCACGGGGCCACATCCTGGTCGACACGGGCGTTCCCGAGGTGACATCGCAAATCCGCGACAGCATCCAAAAAGCTCGGCTTCAAGATCACGGACATCAAATACATTTTGAACACCCAAGCCCACCTGGACCACACCGGCGGGTTTGCCGAACTCAGAAGGAGAGCGGCGCCCAACTCATTGTTGGCGAGAGCGCGACAAGCCGCTGATCGAGGGCGGGTATTATCCGGGACAGGAGAGCACGGCCGAGTTGAAGTTTCCCGCCCGCAACGGTCGATCGCGCCGTCAAGGACGGCGATACGGTCAGCCTCGGTGGCGTAACCATCACCGCGCACGATACCCCGGGGCATACGCCCGGTTGCACGAGCTGGAGCCTGAACGTGAAGGACGGCAATGACACGCGCTCGGTCATCATCTTTTGCAGCGCTACGATTGCTTCTCAACAAACTGGTGGGTAACCCGAGCCTATCCCGGCATTATCGACGACTACAGGAAAACGTTTGCCTGGGCGCGCACCTTCAAGGCCGACGTGTTTCTGGCACCCCATCCGGAAATGTACGGCATGGAAGAAAAAGCGCGGCAAGATCGCGGCGGGCGGCCCCAACCCATTCGTCGATCCGGCCGCCTTTAACACCTACGTCGCCGGGTTGGAGAAGGCTTCTCGATGAGGGTCTCTGACAAACAAACCGCCGAGGCGCAGTCGAAGAAATAGCCAACGTCAAAGGCGCGTGCGCCGACATTGCGGCCCATGCTGGTGGACCATTGCTGCGACGATCACGAGGCCAGCCGGCGGCTGCTCTCGCAACAACGCTTCTATGCCGGATACGGCTAAGGCCTCTCACAACTGGCGCGCGGTCACGACCTTGCCGATGCGTCCAGAGGAACCGCGACTTCACTGAGGTCGTGCGTGGCCGGGGCGTTCAAGCCTCGGGCCTCCGTGCCGGCCTGAACGTCCCCCGTGCCAGATCGATCCTGCGTTGCGTCAGGTCGTAGAAGCGAGCCGGGCCGGCGTCCTGACATCCCGCTTTTCTGGCCGCTGAGGCAGTCTGCGCCAGATCCGCTGCGCAGCGTTGCCGACGGCGGCAAACCCTACGCCAACATCGCATGCACGCCCACAACCCCGGCACGTCCTAATGGCTACGACCCTACAGCGCATGCAAGCCCACAGCGGGCCTGCGATCTTTAGCTACGGGTTCAGACCCTTCTTTCTGCTCGGTGCGATCTGGGCGGCGTCAGTCGTTGCCGTCTGGCTGCCGATGCTGGGCGGCGCATTCAGCATTCCCACGACGTTCTCGCCACTCCAGTGGCACGTGCATGAACTCGTCTATGGCTACGTGTCCGTCTATCGTTGCCGGCTTCCTGCTGACGGCGGTCCCAAACTGGACGGGCCGTCTTCCGGTCACCGGCGGCCTCGCTGGCGCTGGTCGCCAGCTGGGCCGCCCGCCGATGGCGGTCCCGCCATCGGCTCGAATCGGTGCACCGCTGGCCGCCGCCAGTCGATCCTACTATTTCTTTTTGCCTTGCTGGTGTCATCGCGCGCGAGATTGTTGCCGGCCGCAACCTGCGCAATGTCAAGCTCCTGGCTCTGCTGGTGCTGTTATTGATCGGCAACGCCGTTTTCTTGAGGAAGCGATGACGCACGCCAGCGGCGGCTCGGTACGCGGCTTGGCATTGGCATCATTGTGCTGCTGATCACTTTGATCGGTGGCCGCATCATTCCAAGCTTCACCCGCAACTGGCTTGTCCGCCAACCACCCGGACGGCTGCCGGTTCCTTTCGGGCGTTTTGACCTCACACTGTCTTGGCGTCGGCACGTTGGCCATAGCCTGCTGGATTGCCGATCTACAGGCAGGGCTGACGGCCGTGTTGGCGACCCTGGCTGGTTGCCTCCACGCCGTGCGGTTGGCACGCTGGGCGGGATATCGCAGCCTCGGTAAACCGCTGGTGCTGGTGCTGGTGCCTGCACCTCGCCTACGCCTTTGTGCCCATCGGTTTCCTGCCGCTGGCGCTTGGCATAGCCGCGCCCAACTTCGTGCTCCCCCGCCGGTGCCCTGCACGCTTGGACCGTCGGCGCCATCGGCACGATGACGCTCGCCGTCATGACACGCCGCAAGCCTGGGCCACACCGGGCAGGCGCTCGTGGCTTCTAACTGCAACCCCAAATGATCTCCTTGCTGATCGTTGTGGCTGCCACCGCGCGTGTCTTCAGCGCCTTTGATCTTTGGCGAGACGCCGCGCTCAGGATCTCCGCGGCCGCCTGGGTGCTTGCCTTCGTCGGCTTTGTGCTGAGCTTCGGCCCGCTGCTCGTCAAGCCGCGCGCACACGCCTGAGTGGTCAACACGTACGGCGAACTCGCGCCGGCATTTGATCTAGGTCAAGCAGCCTTCGTGCTATTCTTGGCAAACTCGATCGCACTCATTGGCCATGTCAAAGAGGGCATCATGCGCGAGCTGGTTTTAGCAACTGCGATCGCCGCTGTGATCATTGGCGCGGCACTGTGGATCGGTTAGGTGGGGGCTCAACATCACTTGGATCAATATCCCACCATCCCAGGGAGCAACTACACGCCGGCGGCGCGGCGCGCGCGCGTGCAACCGGAGGTGGAGCGTCGAAACGCGCACGGATGCTGCGAATGAAGGGCCGGTCACGCCCGGTGATAGTGGATTAGTCCTCGGATGACGGAGCGGTTTGGGTTCGCCCCTGTAGCGGATGCTTCTGAACCGCCGCAACGGCGGCGACCGTCAGCGCCTCGCCATCGATTTCACCGGTTGCCGCATGAGCCACGATGGCATGCGCCAAGCTCAACCAGGGTATCGTCAAGCCTCTCTGGCTCAGTCGCGGTTTTCAAGTCTGAGCCAGAGCGTCCTCGAGCGCCCGCATCAGCACTTTGATAATTGCAGGATCGAAAGGTGCTGCCTCGCAGCAGCTTCTGCGCTTTCTCCGCCCTCATCGGCGGCAGCCCGCGGCAGGGTCGATTGGAACGGATGAAACGCGCATTTGGGCAGAAACTGGGAACGGGGTTGCCTTCTCCTGCGGATGTTGAGCGATCCATTGCGCACATTCGGTTTGGGCGGCGCAGCCTACGCACGTTTTGGCTGCAGTTTTAAATGCCTCCCAATTCTCAGCTTTCAAGGCTCGACTCATGTCGAACCGCGTGCGCGAGAGCATGTCTGTCATTCGCCAAGGCAAGACCATGACTTCGGTCGATCGCGCCGGTGGGCCCTTTCATTCGCCATGACGTCCTCTCCGATCGGTGACAAAGGCTTCATAACCTCCGAGGCGGGCGAGCGGCTTGACCTAAGTCAATGATGTTGTGCAATTTCTTGTCTTCAGGCGCGTCGGCAAAGCCCCGCAGACAACGTCCTGCGTGGGCTGCCGCAACGCCCTGAGCGTTACGCCTTTGCTGCCGCCTCCCATCGCCGTCGGTAGGCAACGACCTGCGGCTAGCGTGCCAGGCCCTCGCTGGGCGCCAGCCGTTTCGTGTCACCTGCCCACGACCGCAAAGTCTCTCTGCCGCCCGCGAACGGGCGCTGTCCCAGCGCAGGGCTTTTCGGCATTATCCGCGTGACGAGCAGGGAGGCCGCGATGGACAGGGACAAGGTACGGGCTTTTGCCGATAAGGTTTATGCCGATACCGCCGGCGCCATGGCCGCTGGCACTGGCCTACGTCGGCACCAAGATGGGCCTTTTCGTACCATGGCTGGCAAAGGTCCCCTGCGCATCGAGGAGGTCGCAAGAGCGTCGGGACTACAGGCGCGCTATGTCGAGGAATGGCTCAAGGGCATGGCGTCGGCCGGCTATCTCGACTATCAGCCCGACGCTCAGACTTTTGCCTTGCCCGAAGAGCACGCCTATTTGTTGGCGTCCGAAGGCTCAGACCATTTTATGGGCGGCCTCTTCCTCTTCACGCCGGTCCTGCTCGGCGTCGCACCCAAGGTCGCCCAAGCCTTCAAGCACGGCGGCGGCGTGAGCCTGAGCGAGCTTGGGCAGCGACGGCATCGAGGCGCTGGATTGGCTCAACTGCGGTCAATACCAAAGCGCTTCGCCAGCCTCTGGCTCAACACCCTGCCTGACGTCGTCGAGCGCTTGCAGCAGGGCGGCCGGGTCCTCGACGTTGGCTGCGGCGTCGGTCGGGTCAGCACGGCGATCGCCACAAAGCCTTCCCGAACGCCGAAGTGATCGGCCCTCGATCCTGACGAAAATTCCGTGGCGCGCGCCCGCGCGCTTGCCGCCTCGGCCGGCGCTGGCCCAAGCCTCTCGTTTGTCGCGGGGACGACGCGCGACCTGGCGGCAAACGGCGGCTTCGATCTCATCACGGCCTGCGACTGTGTGCACGATTTTGCCGCGCCACAAACGACATTGAGCGAAATTCGCTCACTGCTCAAACCCGACGGAGCCTTATTCGTCATGGAGCCCAAAGCGGCTGACCGAGCTTGAAGACAACAAAAACGCCCTCGGCACGCCATATTATGGCTTCAGCATCTTCCATTGCATGACGCAATCCTTAGCCCATGGCGGGCCCGGTCTTGGGACCTGCCTGGGGCCGGCGCGCACCGAGAGCCTGGTGCGCGAAGCGGGCTTCAAGCATTTCGAGCGGCTCGACATCAGGAGCGCGACCAACCTGTTCTACGCGGCCCGGCTATGAGTTTGGTCCGCGATCGGTAACCGTAGCGCCCGTGGCGCCACTCCGTTGCGCCAAATGCCGCCCACGCATCGCCCACACCTTTGACCTGGCGCGTAGCCTGGCGCGGCCGCACCTTGCGTCTCGTCTCCGCGCCCGGAAAGACGCCAATGCTTTGGACAAACCCCGACCCCGGCACGGTGGCATTCGGCGACGCCGTCATCATCACTTTGATCTGCGGCGCGCTCATGGTCTTTTGGCTCACGCACGACCGCACGGAGCTCGGCCAGCTGCCGATGGCGCCACGCTTGCGCGCCTGATGGCGTCGCATACCGCAGGCAATGCGCCATGCCATCGGCAGCGCCTGTCTCTGCGCCCTTGTCGGCACAGGGTTGGTATCCTGCAGGCCATTGAGCCGATCCTGGCGCGCCGCCCTGGCCTTTGCCGCACGCAGAGCAGGGTGCGCTGCTGGCCGCCAGCCGTCAGGACCAGCGACAACGCGGCGTGCCGGCTGGCCCCGCGCCATTGGCCGCAGTCCGACTTGATCCAGGTCAAGCGTCCGGGCGCCAAGCTGGAGCAATCTATGCAGCCTGTGCACAAGGATCTGGCCGATGCGCAATGCAGCCAAGTCCCTACGCCGCGGCCAACGTCTTGCCCGCCAGAGCGGCCTGATGCATCGCCTGAGCGCGCGGGCGCGGTATCCGTGCAGCGGTGGCACGCCTCGCTAACCCGGGGCAGCGATACGACGCGCGCCCGCGATGCATTGGCGCGCATCCGGGCGCAAACGCACGCGAGCTGGCTGGCGCCGCGTGCGAGGCAACAGTCCCATCTGGTCGAATTTGTGTGCGAACCCAAGCAATTTCCCAGAGCAGCACAGCAGCGAGGGTACCATGAACGAGGAACACGTTTCGGGTTTCATTGAGCGATTACGCCGGAGCTGGCGTCGTTCTTTGCATCGAAGGCGCACCCTGGACGAGTTGGCAGCGTGCCCGCCAAGCGAGCTCAAGCGCATGGCCGCCGATGTCGGCGTGAGCGGCGAGGAATTGTATCGGCTTGCTCGTTACTGCAGATGGGCCTTCCGAACTGCTGCCGCAGCGACTTGAGCTCTTGGGGATCGATGCGGAGTATGTGCGCCAGGCGATGCCGACGACGTTCCGCGAGCTTGCCCGTGTCTGCGCCGCCTCGCCAGGCGTCGCAGCCGTTGCCGGCGCTGACTTGGCCCGCTGCGGCGATGTCCAGGCCGGGCAGGTGAACTACTGCTTCGAACGGGCTGACGATCGATGCCCTGACGCTGAATACGGACGATCGCAAGATCCCAGATACGACCAGGGGGACGGCATGAGGTGGTGGATGACGCGTCGGGTCGAACGACAGGCAAGGCGCATGCATGACATGATGGAGCGGCTCAATGTCGACAAAGCTGCGTTGGTACGTGCGCGGCAAGGTCAGGACTACGCGGAGGCGCGAGCCCGTTGCGTCACCTCGCGGCACCAGCGACGCAAATGTCTCAGGTGGCTGGACAAACAACCGCCGTCAGGCGGTGAACCGGCGTTTTGTCCTAACCTTCGGTTGTTCGAGCAATATCGGAAGAGTTAGCACAACGCGCTGATTAAATGGCCGCGGCTCACAGCGAGCGCAATGCCGCCGCCGCGAACCTCACGCACCTATGATCTGCTTGAGACCGTGGCAAAAGCAGCTGGCGGATGTAGGCATCATGCTCGACCCGATAGGGCTCGGGACATGAACACGTTTGACATTCTGGCCGATGAGCTCGGGGCAGCATAGTTAAAGAGAGGCGTTCCGCCGCAGGGTTGATATCCTCGATTTACCAGCGATCCCGGGTCGCCCCCCCAATGCCAGCAATCTTGGCGGCCTCCGCGTGGCAGGCGTCGCTGTCTGAGGAGGTTTTGTGAGTCATGTGAGTTCACGGGCTCCCAAAAACCTCCACATAGCCCATGATAGTGATTGATACACGACCTGACCGCCCGGTGACCAGCCGGAGGTGGGTGCGTACGAATGGAACCGGGCGGGTCTTGGACCTCTTGATGGACAAGCGTGGGCACATTTTGATTGTCGATGACGAGCCCAGAGTTCGCACACTGCTGCGGCGGTGCCTCGAAGGGGAAGGTTTTACCGTCTCGGAGGCGAAGGACGGCGCGGAAATGCGCTTGCGCCTGGAGCGAGAAACCGTGTCATTGATCACGCTCGACCTCGCCAGTTTGGGCAAGGAAAAACGGTCTCGATCTTGCGCGCGAGATTCGGCAAGGCGTGCAACATCCCCATCATCATGCTGACGGGAAAGGGTGATGCCGTCGACCGCGTGGTCGGCCTGGAAGCTGGAGCGGATGACTACCTGGCCAAACCGTTCGAGCTCAGAGAACTGATTGCCCGGGTGCGGGCGGTGTTGCGCCGTGCCCAGCCTGTTGAGCCAGCGACGGCCTCGGGACAGCGCTTATTATTTTGCGGACTGGATCTTCGACATCGATCAGCGCAGCCTGAAGCGGAGCGACGGTGAAGACCAGGAGCTCACCACCGCCGAATTCAACTTGCTGGCAGCGTTCGTGAAAAGGCCGCATCGCGTCTTGTCGCGCAACGACATCATGGACCTGCTGAAAGGCCACGACTGGTCGCCCCTCGATCGTTCAATCGACAATCTGGTGGCGAGGCTGCGCAAAAAGGTCGAGCGGGACCCAGATCGACCCACGCTGATCAAGACCGTGCGGGGCGTTGGCTACACCTTCACCGCCGAGGCTCGAACGTCGGGGACGGCCAAACGGTAGCTGGCTCAACGCACCAGTGCACTTAACTTTACGCCCAAATGCCGGTTGCCCCCTTTGCCACTTCACTGCATGGCACGACGAGGGGACGCTCCCGGTTTGACCTTGATCAAAACCTGTGGGGGTAAGGTCCCATACATTGAGCTGGCTCTGCGGCGGCCGGCCGCCGCAACAGGGAGAGACGCCATGTACAAGCGGTTTCTGATTGCCACCGATGGCTCGGAATTGGCGGAAAAAGCCGTGACAAGTGGCTTGGCCTTGCCAAAGATCTGGGCGCTCAGGTGGTGGTCGTGACGGCGACGGAGCCGTGGACGACGATGACCAACGGCGAGGGGTTTGCGTTCAGCTTCCCCATCGATGAGTACGAAAAGGCGGCGGTCTGAGCGCGCCGAACAGATCCTGGGCAAGGTCAGTGCCGCCGCGCAGAAAATGGCGGTTGCGTGCGAAACCGTGCACGTCAATGATTTTCCGGCGGAAGGCATCCTGGCCACCGCAAAAGCCAAACAGTGCGACCTGATCGTCATGGCGATCACACGGACGCCGCGGCGTTGCGCGCCTGTTGCTTGGCAGTCAAGCGGCCCAAGTCGTGGCGCTGAGCACCATGCCAGTGTTGATCTGCCGTTGACGCCGAGGCAGCTCACGGGTAAGCACCGTGCGGCGACTACGCGCTTGCACGGGCCGCCGGCAACCGCTGCTCCGCGCCCCTAATGGCCATGACGATGCGATCTGAGGCGCTCGCCGTCCGCACCGCCACGGGCGGCGCGCGCGACGGCAGCGGAGCGCCGCAAACTCAGGTCGCCAAACCCATCACGGGATCAAGCACCGCCGCGCCCGTCAGCTGACCGCTGCGCAGGCGGTCGAGGGCAACATTGGCGTCGGCGAGCGCAAAGGCTACGACCTCGGTTGCAATGGGGGTGCGCCCGGCAAGGTCGAGAAACTCTTGCGCATCCCGCCGGGTCAAGTTGGCGACGGACTTCACCACACGCTCGCCCCATAACAGGCGCGTAGGGCATCGCGGGAATGGTGCTCATATGGATGCCGCCGAGCACGACGGTCCCGCCCTTGCGCACCGAGGCCAGGGCGGCCGGCAGCAAGGCGCCCACCGGCGCGAAAATGATGGCGGCATCGAGCTCGACCGGCGATCGCTCCTGCGAGCTGCCGGCCCACACAGCATCCGAGCTGTCGGGCAAAGTTTTGGCGCCGCGCTGTCACCTGGACGCGTAAAGCCATAGACCCGGCGCCCTCGGCCTGCGCCACCTGCGCCACGATGTGGGCCGCGGCGCCGAAATCCGTATAAGCCCAGGCAGGCACGCCGCGCCCGCCAGCGTGAGCGACCGGTAGCCGATCAATCCCGCGCACAGGAGCGGTGCCGCCGCGGCATCGCCGTAGACGTCCGGCAGAGCAAAGCAGTAGGCGGCCTCGGCCACGCGCGTACTCGGCGTAGCCGCCGTCGATCTGGTAGCCGGTGAAGCTCGGTGCATCGCACAGGTTTTCCTGCGCCGCTCCGGCAATAGCGGCAGTGACCGCAGGTGTGCCCGAGCCAGGGGATGCCGACCCGATCGCCAGGGCGAAAGCGGCTCACGCCTGGCCCAAGGGCTGCGATGCGGCCGACGATTTCGTGGCCCGGAATGATCGGCAGCTTCGGGTCGCCAAGTTCGCCGTCGACCACGTGCAGATCGGTGCGACAGACGCCGCAGGCGGCCACTTTCACCACCACTTGTCCCAAGCCAGGGAGGGGATCGGCAACGACCTCGTCTTGCAGCGGCATACCCGCCTGATGCAGGACCATGGCGCGCATGGGCTACCTTTCGCGCAAATCGAGGGTGACGCGGCGGACGCCGGGGTCGGCCGGGTCGGGTGCAACGACAAAGCCGAGTTGCTGGCACATCTGCAGCATGCCGGTGTTCTCGACAAGAACAAACCCGTTGAGCTCCTTGAGCCCCTCGCTTTTACCGTAGTCGATCAGATGCTGCATCAGGCGCCAGCCGAGGCCCCGACCTTTGAGGTCTGAGCGCACGAGGATGGCGTACTCGGCTCGGCTGTAGTCAGGGTCAGCGATCATCCGGACCACGCCAAGGAGAGCATGGCTGCTCTTATCAATCGCAACAAAGGCCATTTCGCGCGCATAGTCGATCTGGGTCAGCCTGGCCAAAAGCCCGTGCGTCAGATTGGGTCCCGTCCCAAAGAAGCGCAACCTGCGGTCGGCCGTGGTGACCGCGGCAAAGAATTGCGCATAAAGCCGCTCATCCTCGGGACGAATAGGGCGAATGCTGACGTCACCGACCGTTGGCACGTTGGCCTCAATCGCCCATTCTGAAGGGTAGGGCCGGATGGCCAGCGGCTGGCGCGGTGAGGCTCGCGCATCGGCGATGCCAACGCGCGCGTCGAGCACGATTGCCCCTTCGGCGTCGGCGAGCAGCGGATTGACGTCGAGTTCGCGGATTTCGGGGTGCCGCGCGATCAGATAACTGAGCCGAACGAGGGCGTCGGCAACGGCATCAAGATCGGCGGCCGGGTAATCGCGATAGCCCTGCAACAGGCGCCACACTCTGGTCTGACGCATCATGTCGCGCGCCAAATTGTGATCGAGCGGCGGCAGCCCATGGGCGATGTCACGCACAACTTCAACGGCCGTGCCACCGGCGCCGAACATCAGCAGGGGGCCGAATGTTGCATCGACCGACATGCCCAAAATCAGCTCGTGCGCGTGGGCGCGCCGGATCATAGGCTGGACCGTGAAGCCGGCAAGGCGCGCTTGCGGCAGCTTGGCGGCGATGGCCTTGAGCATCTCGTGGGCGGCGCCTTCGGCATCTTCCACCCGCAGCCCCAACCGCACCCCGCCGACGTCGGACTTATGCGAGATGTCATCGGAGAGAATCTTGACCACGCAGGTGTCGCCTTGGCCAGCCAGGCGTTTGGCAAGGCGGCCGACATCCGCCGGGCTCCGCCCGATTTCGGTCGGCACGACCGGTATGCCGTAGGCGGCGAGCAGCCCTTTGGCTTCGATTTCCGACAACAACGACCGCTTGGCTTTGAGGGCCGCGGCGATGATGGCCTCGGCGCGTCCGACCTCGAACGCGACTTCGTCGGGACGCGACGGCGGGGTCCGCAGCAGCGCTTGCTGGGCTCTGGCATGACCTACCAGCTGCATGAAGCCATCGATCGCATCTGAGGGTGTGGCGAAACTGGCGATCTGATGCGCCGCAAATCGCGCGCGAGCCTCGCGGCTGGCGGCGTCCCCAAGCCAGGTGGCGAACACCGGTTTCAGTGCTCGCCCCCCGCCGCGATGCTGCCTCGATGACCCCGATGATAGCCTCGGCAATGCCGGTGCTCGAGGCGAGCGCGGTGGGGCAATTCATCACCAGGATGGCGTCTGCTTCCTCGGCACCGAGCAGGACCTCCAGCGCCCGCCGATAACGCTCGGCGTCCGCGTCGCCAATAATGTCCACCGGATTGCCGTGCGACCAGGTGGGCGGCAACACGCGTTCCAGCCCCGCACGGTGCTCTCGGTCAACTCCGCCAGGCTGCCATCCAGATCTTGCAGGCAATCGGCCGCCATGACGCCGGCGCCACCGCCGTTGCTGAGAATGGCGAGCCGGTCGCCGGAAAGCCTCGGATGGCGCGATAACATTTCGACGGCGCTGAACAGGTCATCGAGCTCCTTGACGCGCAGAACGCCGGCGCGTCGAAACGCGCGCCTCGTAGGCTAAATCGCTACCGGCCAAAGCCCCCGTGTGGGACTGCGCCGCCTTGGCACCCGACGGCGCTGCGGCCAGCCTTGACCACAACGACGGGCTTGGATCGCGCGGCGCGGCGTGCCGCGGACATGAACTTCGGGGGCGTTGGTGACCGCCTCCATGTAAAGCAGAATGGCACGCGATGCTGGATCGGCAGCCAAGTAGTCGAGAAGATCGCCAAAATCGACATCGGCCATGTCGCCGAGCGAGACCACGTGGGAGAAGCCGATGTTGCGAGCGCGCGCCCAGTCGACAATGCCCGTGATCAAGGCCCCCGATTGCGAGAGAAAGGCAATGTCGCCGGCCGGCGCCGCGATCGAAAACTGGCATTCAAACCAAGGCGCGGCAGCATAAGCCCCACACAATTGGGGCCTTGCACGCGCAGGGTGTAGGGTCGCGCCGCGTCGAGCATCTCCTGTTTGAGATCGCCGCGAATGCCCGCGGTGATGACCACGGCGGCGCGCGTGCCCTTGGCAGCAAGCTCGCCGATCAGTCCCGGTATCGTCTGTGGTGGGGTTGCCAGCACGGCGAGATCGGGGCGCCGCTGGTAGCGCGGCGACCGAGGCATAGCAGGGATGGTCACCCAGCAGGCGGTAGTTCGGATTGACGAACCAAATCGGCCCAGCAAAGCCGCCGCGTTCGAGGTTTTGGGCGACAATCGAGCCGACGCTGCCGGCCTTGGGGCTGGCGCCGAGCAAGGCCACGGACGCCGGGTTGAGCAAACTGTCGAAGTTGCGAACGGTCATGACAGGGCCACCGGGCGGCGCATGGGGAAGCAGATCATCGCACGCTGAGCCGGCATGGCAATTCCCGCCGTCCTCCTCGATTCTCTTGGTTCCCCTGGGGAGCCCATGCACGGCAGCGCCATTGGCGCGCCGGCGAGACGCCGGGTCCATCGCGGTAGCTCGTGATAAATCGGGCAGCCTCGCCTGAGCCGGCCTTGCGCCACATCAAAGCGCCCAAGCGCCAAGGGAGCCATTGGGAGCCGTGCCCCCAGAGAAGGCCACCCCACGTGAGGAGAATCTGTATCATTCAGGGTCATCCGACCCCGGGCGGAAACCACTTTGGTCATGCGCTTGCGCGCGCCTACGCGCAAGGGGCAGCCGCCGCGGGTCACGAGGTCAAGACCATCCGGGTTGCCGACCTTGAGTTTCCGATCCTGCGCTCAAAGCAGGACTGGGACGAGGGCGAGGTGCCACCGGCCATCCTCAAAGCTCAGGAGGCGATCGGCTGGGCGGAGCATCTGTGCATCATTCATCCCCTATGGATGGGATCGATGCCCGCTTTGTTGAAGGCCTTTTTCGAGCAAGCGCTGCGCCCGGGCTTTGCCCTGTCGATATCCGGCAAGGCGGGCTGGACCAAGCGGCCTCAGGGCGCAGCGCGCGCGTGGTGGTGACCATGGGGATGCCGGGGTTCATCTACCGTTGGTATTTCGGTGCCCACGGTTTGAAGAGTTTGACGCAAAATCTTGCCCTCGTCGGCATCGCCCCCTGTCGGACCACCGTGCTTGGAAGGATCGAGGCCATGCATGACCGGACGCGGCGCAAGTGGCTCGATCATCTCAACGCCCTCGGCCGGCGCGCCGCTTGATTGGGCCATGGGCCCAAACAACCGGCCGATGTGCCGGCAGTTCGCTTTCCTCGCCGATAGCTGGCCGATTGCCCCGTTGGCCGCACTTGGCGCCGCGATCGGCCGCGCCGCGCCGGCACATTGATCCTGATCAAGGCAAAACCTCAGGCGCCGCGGTTGATGGGAAAGGACGGTGAACCAAGCTAAGGCAGGGGCGTGGCGCGAGGCGCCGCGAAAGGCATCATGGCGGTAACGGACAAGGCAGCAGCTCAGACCGGGCGCCACCTTCCTGCGCAGGAGATTGCGCTTAGCGAGGTGGCCTTCGATGCGCCCTGGGATTGGCTGGCGTCCGGATGGCGCGACTTCTGGGCCGCGCCGGTCGTGAGTTTCAGCTACGGCGTCTTGTTCGCGGGCCTGGCGGCCTTCCTGTCGGTCGGCCTCATCCGGTGCGGCTGGGAGGCGCTCATTCTACCGCTCAGCGGCGGCTTTCTGTTGATCGGCCCGGTCCTCGCCGCGGCCCTCTATGAAACCAGTCGCCGGCTCGAGACCGGCGAGGAGGTTGGCCTGGCCGACGTGACGCGGGCGGCCCTCGGCAAGGCCGGCGCGATCAGCTTCTTTGGCGCCATGCTCGGGTTTATTTACGTCGTTTGGCTGCAGCTGGCGTTTCTACTGTTCATGCTGTTCCTGGGCACGAGCCAGCTGCCGCCGGCCAAGGACTTTGTCCCCACACTCCTGTTCACGCCCGCCGGCTTGGGCCTGCTGGTGACCGGAACCCTTATCGGTGCCGCGCTGGCCTTGATCGTGTTCGCCATCTCGGTGGTGTCGGTACCTCTGCTAATGATGCAAAAGGTCGATGCCGTGACGGCGGTCGCGACCAGCGTATCTGCCGTTCGCAACAACCTCAGACCCATGCTGCTATGGGCGGGGTTGATCGCCGGCTTCATGAGCTTGGGGTTGGCCAGCCTATTCCTGGGCCTGGTGCTGATTTTCCCTTGCTCGGCTATGCCACTTGGCACGCCTTTCGCGGCGTCGTCCGCCCTGTCCCGACCAGCTACTTGTGAGCGGGCGGATCCGGCGTTGGCGGTTGCTCGTCCTGCAGGATGCGCCATCCTGCACCCTCTAGGTCATCAAACTGCCCGGACTTGAGCGACCAGAGAAAGGCGGCCAATCCCGCCAGCCCAAGCAACAGCGCACAGGGGATGAGCCAAGCCAACGCCGTCATGTCAGCGAAACCTTCCTTGTGCGCAGCCGCAGCGCGTTGGCCGTCACCACCAACGACGAAACCGACATGGCGAGCGCGGCCAGCAAGGGTGTGACGTGCCCAGCCACCGCCAGCGGCACGAAGATGAGATTGTAGCCGACGGCGATGGCGAAATTCTCAAGGGCCATGCGGTGTGCCGCACGGGCCACGCCGAGCGTTTCCAACACCGGTGCGAGCGCTTCCCCTGGAAGATAGCGTCTGCGGCGGTCTGGCTGATATCGGCCGCCGTGGCGGGCGACAGCGAGGCGTGGGCAGAGCCAAGTGCCGGGGCATCGTTGAGACCGTCACCGACCATCAACACCTTGCGGCCAGTGGCGGCGAGCTCCGCCAAGCGCCTGATCTTGTCGGTTGGCAGGAGCTGGGCAGCAAAGTCTTGCACACCGAGATCGCGGGCCACCGCGGCGACGACGCTCGGCCGGTCGCCTGATAGGATTTCCATCGCAAAACCCGCCCGCGCAAGGCACTGCGTGGTCCCGGCTGCCGTCGGGGCGGAGCTGATCTCGCCAAGCTGAAGCCCGTGAGCCTGCCGTCGGCGGCGCGATAGCACAGCGTCACGGTCTCTTCTGCGTTTTCGAGCCCGCACCAAGCAGGCGAGCCCAGCCTCTGCCGGCCCAATGTGGTTTGCCGCTCGAGACCAAAGCCCGCCGTTTCTTGCACGCCGGTGGCCGGCTCGACCCCCAAGCCCCGTTCGCGCGCGGCCCTGACCAGCGCGCGGGCGTAGAGGTGGCGGCTGTTGGCGGCGAGGCCGGCCGCCGCTGCCAACGTTGCCCTATCGATCGCACCTGGGTCGAGGAGGTTGGGCCGCCCAAGCGTCAGCGTTCCGGTCTTGTCGAACACCACGGTATCGATTTCTGCAAAGCGCTCCAGCGCATCGGCCGTCTTGAGCAGGACGCCGCGCGCAAACAGACGGCTGGTCGCGGCCACCTGCACGGCCGGGACGGCAAGGGCGAGCGCGCAGGGGCAAGTGATGATGAGAACGGCAATGGCCGCGGTCAATGCGCCTTCCCACCCCTGTCCGCTCAAAAGCCAGCCGAGGAAGGTTGCCAGACCCAGCGCATGCACGAGCGGGGCGTAGAGCTGCGCGGCGCGATCGGCAAGCCGCACATAGCGCCCACGCGCTTGCTCCGCGGTCGCCATCAGGCCGGCGATTTCGGCAAGCAGTGTGTTGTCGCTCCCGGTCGTGGCTTCCACGACCATCGGGTCGGACAGATTGATGCTCCCGGCATAGACGAAGGCGCCGGGCGCAACCCGGCATGGCCTGCTCTCGCCGGTAATCAGGCTCTGGTCGACCTCGCTTGAACCCTGCAACACCCGACCGTCGGCGGCAACGCGCTCGCCGGCCGCAATGTGGATCCGCATACCCGGTGCAAGCGCCTTGGCGCTCATGCGCACCAGCGACCCATCCTCCTTGATGACGGTGGCACTCGTTGCCGCCAAGCCAATGAGATTGGCGGCGGCGCCGGCGGCTTTGCCCGCATGCGCTGATCGAGGAACCGCCCGAGCAACAAGAAGAACAGCAGCGTCGTCGCCGCGTCGAAGTAAACCTGTTCGGTCCCGCGCAGGCTTTGGTAAACGCTCATCAAGGTTGCCAGCGTGACGCCGAGCGAGATCGGCACGTCCATGTTGACACGACGCCTCGACAGCGCTTGCGCGGCCGAGCGAAAGAACGGGATGCCGGCATAGGCAATGGCCGGCAAGGCGATCAGGGCCGAGAGCCAGTGGAACAAGGACCGGATGGCAGGTGACATCTCGGTTCCGCCACTTGACCACACCGACACCGATAGCAGCATGATGTTGGCCGCCGCGAACCCGGCGACGCCGATGCGACGAAGATAATCCTGATCGGCCGCAGCGCGGCCGTCGACGCTTGTGGCGGCCAGCTCGGCTGCAACAAAGCCGGCGCGGTCGAGTGCGTCGATCAGCGCGGCCGCCTGCAGGTCTCCCGGCAAATGCCTGGCGTTCACGCGCTTGAGTGACAGGTTGGCGCGGGCGCTGACAACGCCGGGGATGGCGGTCAGCGTCGTTTCGACCTTCCGCATGCAGCCGCCGCAATGCATGTTTGCCACCGCGAGCGTCGTCGTCGCCAATGCTGGCGGACGGCTACCGGCAAAGCTTGCGGTCTCGCTCATGGGGCCACCCATAGACGTTTCCTGGCACGAAAGATCGGCTCGCCATCCGCGCCCGCTGATCGCGCTTCCAGGGCGACGATCCAGGCACCGGGCGGCAACGGCGCAATCTGGCCCCGATAGCGCCCGGCGTCGGCCACCAAGCCGAGCTTGACGTCTTCACGGTTCGTCGACGGCCTGCCGATCGTAAGGTCGACGCTGAGGTTGCCGATATGCTCACCATCGGCGCCGGTGATCGCGAGCGTGACCCAGCCGTCCGGCTCAATCGTCAGAGCCTCCTGCCAGTTGCGCAGGCGCTGGCGCTCTTCCGCGAGGATGCGATCGTTGTAGTGCAGTCCCTTACGATAGGGCTCCGCGGCGACGACGCCAGAATAGGTCGAGAGCGCCGCGTAGATCATCGCCGCGTTGACGGCAAACACGACGGCCAAGAACACCAGCATGACCGCGAGCACGTGCCGGCCGGTCAAGCGGATCTCGCCATGCCTATCTCTGCAATGGTCGCCAGTGCTTGCCATCGGAGCGTCTACCTTTGGAAATGCGTCATGCGCTCGTTGATCTGACCGGACGCGCTGTCGGTGACCACCAGCTCGAACGGTGTGGGGCCGCGGTCAAGCCGAGACACCGCTGCCGCCGGAACTGTCACCAGCACCCGGAAATCCCGCACATCGTCCGTATCGACGCCAAGCGAGCCCGGATCGCCGCCACCGGCGATGGCGATTTGCGCCTCCGGCAGGCCCTTGGCCGCCAAGCGGAACGCGCGCGGCTCCTGCCGCTTGTTGAGGATCTTGACCGTATAGGCATTGCGAATACTGCCGTCGGCAAGCATGACGAAGGCGGGATTGCGCTCGTGCAGCACGTTGATGTCAAGGGTCGTGCGCAGCAGCACGGCCACGAGCATGATCGCGCCCACCCCGGCGATGAGCCCGGCATAGAGCAGCGTCCGGGCGCGCACGAATTGCACTTTTGCAGGTTTGCCCAGCGCGGCGGCTTCCTGTCCCGCGATGGTGTCATAGGCGATGAGGTTGAGGGGTCGATCGACCTTGCGCATGATGTCGTTGCACGCATCGATGCACAGCGCGCACTGAATGCATTCCAGCTGGGCGCCATCGCGAATATCGATACCCGTCGGGCACACGGCGACGCAGGCCTTGCAATCGATGCAATCGCCGCGGTTGTCCCAGGCTTGGCCTTTCTTGTGCGCACCGCGCGGCTCACCGCGCCCGGCGCGATAGGTGACGAGGAGCGTTTCATGATCGACCATCGCGCCTTGGATGCGCGGCCAAGGACACATGTAAATGCACACTTGCTCGCGGGCGATGCCGCCGAGCAAATACGTGGCTGCGGTGAAGATGCCCAAGAATAGGTAGGCAATGCCGGGCGCGGCGCCGGTCACGAGTTCGCCGGCGAGCGTCGGCGCGTCACGGAAATAGAACACCAGCGCGCCACCGGTCAGCGCACCGATCAGGAGCCAGGAGAGATGCGTCATGGTTTTGCGAATAACCTTCGCGGCTCCCCAGGTCGCCTTGTCGAGGCGGATGCGGGCATTGCGGTCGCCCTGCCAAAAGCGCTCGACCACGATCATGAGATCGGTCCAAACGGTTTGCGGGCAGGCGTAGCCGCACCAGGCCCGGCCCGCGACCGAGGTGATGAGAAAGAGTGAGAGCGCCGCAAGCACCAGCAGGCCGGTCACGAAATAGAATTCTTGCGGCCAGATCTCCAAAAAGAAAAAGAAGAAGCGATTGTGCGCGATGTCGAGCAAAACCGCCTGGTCGGGGAGGTCTGGACCGCGGTGCCAGCGCAACCACGGCAGCCCGTAGTAGATGCCGAGGGTGACGGCCATCACCAGCCACTTCAAGGACCGAAAGGTGCCATGGGCAAGCTTCGGATAGACCTTCTGGCGGTTGGCGTAGAGTTGGCGCTCGCCCGCCTTGTTGACGGCGATAACGTTATGCCGCAGCACGCCGGGTGCGGCCTGCTGGGGGATGCGGGGAGAAGGGCATCATCCATCTGGGTCACGGCATCATGCTCCGCGTCATGGACGGCCTCAGCCTTTTGATCCGGCTCATTGTCTCAGCGTCGGCCGGATCGACCTTGATCTGGCGCAAGGCGATTCCGTTACTTGCCCCCGCCCAGACCATGCACGTAGAGCGCCAGCGCCTTGAGGGTTGCCGGGTCAAGCCGGCCGGCCCAGGCGGGCATCACCGCACCGCGCCCCGTGCGCACGCTTTCCAACACCGCTTGCCGGCTATCGCCATAGAGCCAAATTGCGTCCGTCAAATCGGGGGCGCCCAGCTCGGATTTGCCTTTGCCGTCGCCGCCGTGACACGAGGCACATTGATCGGCAAACGTCTTTTGGCCCCGAGCGATGGCGTCCAGCGACTTGGACTTACCCGGACAGCGACAGGACGTACTCGACCACGTCGGCAATTTCCTTATCCGAAAGCAGCTGGTCGAGACCGAAGCGCGGCATCTGCGCGGCGCGCGTCTCTTTGCTGTCACTGCGGATGCCAAAACTGATGGTTCGCTCAATCTCTTCAAGGCTGCCGCCCCACAACCAATCGTCATCGTTGAGGTTCGGATAACCAATAAAGCCTTGGGCGCCGCGACCATGACAGGGGGCACAATTGTTCTGGAACGCCACGCTGCCGGCGCTGATGGCAAAGCGGTAGAGGTCCGGGTCGAGGCGAACGTCGGCCAGCGGCGTCGCCTTGAGCTTGTCGCGATAGGCCGTTTGCGCGGACTGCGCAGCGGCGATGTCTTTAGCGACCACGTCGCGTTGGCTATAGCCGAAAATGCCCTTGGTGTAGGCGTGGCTCGTTGGCCAAGCCGGATAGGCGATCCAATAGCCGATGGCCCACACAATGGTGGCATAGAAGGTCCAGACCCACCACTTGGGGAGCGGCTTGTTCAGCTCCTTGATGCCGTCCCATTCATGGCCGGTGGTCTCCACGCCGGTGACGGGGTCGATCTCACGCTGATCGGTGCTCATGACGTGATCTTCTCGGGCCGTGAAGGGTCGAGGTCGAGGGCTCGGCGTTGCGCGGCCTCGAAGCGCGACCCATTGGCGGGCTTCAGCGCATACGCCAACACGACGAGAAACATGGCCACGAACAGCAACAACGAGACGACCTGGCAAACGCTGGCAACCGTATCGTAAGTCATGACGAACCTTCAGCGCAGGTTGGGCCCGGATGCGTCGAAAGTGGCAAAGTCAACGAGCGTTCCCAACATTTGCAGGTAGGCAACCAAGGCATCGAGCTCGCTCGGTTGCGTGCCGGGCCTATTGTCAAACTTGGCAACCCTAGCTTTGGGGTAACGCCGCAGAAACTCCGCGGCGCCGCGGCTATCGGGCGAGACCTGCGCGATCAGATCCTGCTCGGCCTTTGCCAGCATGTCTTCGCTGTAGGGTACGCCAACGCGCTTGAGCGTTTGGAGCTTGTCGTGGGTGTCGCGCACGTCGAGGTTTGGTTTCGGCCAACCATGGATAGCCCGGCATAATGCTTTCGGGCACCAACGCGCGCGGATTGATCAGATGCTCGCTGTGCCACTGATCCGAGTACTTGCCACCCACACGCGCCAGATCTGGGCCGGTGCGCTTGGAGCCCCATTGAAACGGGTGATCGTACATGCTTTCGGCCGCCAGGCTGTAGTGGCCATACCGTTCGACTTCGTCGCGCAGGGTCCGAACCATCTGGCTGTGGCAGCCATACGCAACCTTCACGCACGTAAATATCGCGGCCCGCCTGTTCCAGCGGGCTATAAGGGCGCATGCCCTTGACCTTCTCAATCGTGCTGTCGACCCAGAACAGCGGCGCGATCTGCACCAGGCCGCCGATGGAAACGACGATCAGCACGCCGATCAGCAGGATGAGGGAGTTCTTCTCGAACACTTCGTGCTTCATGGTCGCCTCTAGGCCGTCGCGCCGATGTTGAGTGGCGCTGCAGGAGCGATCGAGGGTTGCTCGGCGGCGTCGACGGGTTCATCCGCGCACGGTGCGCCAGACATTGTAGGCCATGATCAGGGCACCAGCGATAAACAGGAGACCGCCGATCGCGCGGATCACGTAGTAGGGATGCATGGCCTCGACGGTTTCGATGAAGGAGTACTGCAGGAAACCCAACCGATCGTAGGCGCGCCACATCAGCCTTGCGTGATACCGGACACCCACATCGCCGTGATGTAGAGCAGGATCCCGAGCGTTGCGGTCCAGAAGTGCCATTCGACCAGGCGCAGCGAATACACCCCGCGCCGGTTCCACAGCCAGGGCAGCAGGCAATAGAGCGCGCCGAAGGACTACCATCGCCACCCAGCCGAGGGCACCGGAGTGCACGTGACCGATGGTCCAATCGGTGTAGTGCGAGCAGCGAGTTGACCGCCTTGATGCTCATCACCGGGCCCTCGAACGTCGACATGCCGTAGAAGGCCACCGAGACGCACCAGGAACCGCACCACCGGATCGGTGCGCAGCTTGTCCCAGGCGCCAGACAGCGTCATGAGGCCGTTGATCATGCCGCCCCAAGACGGCATCCACAGCATGATCGAGAAGGTCATGCCGAGCGTCTGGGCCCAGTCGGGCAGGGCCGTGTAGTGCAGGTGGTGCGGGCCGGCCCAGATGTAGAGAAAGATCAGCGTCCAGAAATGCACGATCGACAAACGATAGGAATAGATCGGCCGCTCAACGCGCTTCGGGATGAAGTAGTACATGATGCCGAGGAAGCCGGCGGTCAGAAAAAGCCGACGGCGTTGTGCCCGTACCACCACTGCGTCATGGCGTCCTGCACGCCCGCATAGACGATGTAGCTCTTGGGATCTGTCAAACTGACGGGGATCGCCGCGTTGTTGACGAGGTGCAACATGGCGATGGTGACGATGAAGGCCAGGTAGAACCAATTCGCCACGTAGATGTGCGGTTCTTTTCGCTTCGCCAAGGTACCGAGGAATATGGCCAAATAGACGACCCACACCACGGTGAGCCAAAGGTCCGCATACCATTCGGGCTCGGCATATTCTTTGCTCTGCGTAATACCCAGGGAGGTAGCCGGTTCCGGCGATCAGTAGGAACAGCTGGTAGCCCCAGACGACGAACCAGGGCGCCCAGCGCCCAGGCAAGCGGGCGCGGCAGGTCCGCTGCACGACATAAAGCGAGGTGGCGATCAGAACGTTGCCGCCGAAGGCGAAGATCACCGCCGAGGTGTGTAGCGGGCGCAGGCGCCCGAAGCTGGTCCAGGGCAGATCAAGGTTCAAAGCCGGAATGGCGAGCTGCCAGGCTATGAGGTCGCCCACCACAAAGCCGGCGATGCCCCAAATCAGCGCGGCGATGGCCGCCACTTTGATGGGGCCATCCATGTAGCCGGTGGGAAGTCGCCGCAGCGAATCAAAGGAGAACTCGACAACACACCCCAAGGCGGCAAGGGATCCAACCAGCAGCAGCAAGCCATGAAAAGCCAGGCCGGCGCTGTCGGAGGCAACTAACAGGGGCCGCCCCAAGCCCGGCACAGGCAAGGCAGGCCAAGAGGGCCAGGCAGTCGGCGAGGGCGGCGTCGCCCTGATTCCACACTCTTCTTGGCCACACTCTTGTCGGCCACACTCGTGTCGGCCATGTCCGCTTCTTCCCTATGCGCGAGCGAGAAGCAGCTATGGCTGGTCGCTGCGCAGCCGCCTTGATTTAAGTCAAATTGGCTCCGAACAGGGGATAATGGGATCAAGGCTCCTGCGCGCCGTCGGCTAGACCCTGCAGGGCCCCGATGTTGAGGAGCCTGACGCGACTGCTGCAGGGCAGCTCAATCAGGCCGAGCTGCTTAAACTTGCTGAAGGTTCGGCTGACCGTCTCGATGGTGAGGCCGAGGAAGTCGCCGATGTCGGTCCTCGTCATCGGCAGCTCAAAACTCGTCGGATCCTGGCCAATGCGTCGATTGCGCCGCGAGAAAGCCAGCAAGAAGCTGGCGACACGCTCAACCGCGCTGCGCTGCCCGGTGGTCAGCATCAAATCGCGGGTCGCCGCCAGCTCGCGCGCCAGGGCCTCGTAGAGCTTGATGCCAAGCGCTGGATCCTCGGCAATGGATTGGCGCAGGGTTGAAACCGGTAAGCAGCGCACGCGCGCGTGGGTTTGACGGCCTGCGCGTTCATCACGTGCTCGCCCTCGACGCCCAGTCCAATCAAGTCACCGGGATAGGCAAAACCAATGACTTGCCGGCGACCGTCGGCTAACACCTTGTTGAGAGCAATCGCACCGGTCTCGATGCGGTAGACGTGGCTCGCCGGATCTCCCTCGGCAAACAGCAACTCCTTGCATTCGACGCGGCGCAAGACGCCGTGAGCGAGCTTTTGCTCAAAGCCGGAGGTGAGCTGCGCTGGCGCAAGGGAGGGCGAGCGCGAATGCGCGCTGGGCCAGGACATGTGGTGGATTGCATCAACATCGGTCTGCTCCCTGCAGATCTTGATCCGCATGAAGCTCACCACCCGGCCGTCACCGCCGTTGCGTCCTTTGTGCAACAATTTGTAACGGTTTGTAACGGCTAGCCCGCCCTTCGCATGGCGACTAGCGCGTCAGAGCTTGATCTGGCGCTGGGCTTCACCACCAAGCAGGTCGTGAACACCGACGGAATTAGAGCTTCGTGCCAGCAGACTCTGATAGGCGCGGCGTTCGTCGTCGTTATCAAACAATTGCACCCAGAGAATGATCCTACCGTCCTCGACCGCACCTTGCAGCTGGCCGCGTGGCGCGGAATTAACCAATGCGCGAGCGCTGAGTGCAGCGTGGGTGCGCCAAGCGCAAGTCGCCAGGCCAGGCGATCGGCAACCGGACCGGATGTACAGCTGATCAGCTCAGGGTTTTTTGAAACGGCAGCTCGCGCAATCCAAGCGATGGTGCCGCAGCCATGAGCCTCGCCGCTCTGGAGCCAGCACCCCTGTGCAGGCCGAGGCAATTGAGATCCCCCAGCTTGAGCCGCCCGTACCCAGATCCTGCAATGTCGTATGTATGCCGGACCAACTGTCGAAGGTGGCAACCGCAAAGCGCGAGGTTGAGGAGTTGATCACGCGGGGCCGCTGGGTTTTGCTTTCAGATCCAGCCAGTATCACACTGGCGTGCGACCCGTGGTTTGATCCCGATCAAGGGAAGCCCTCCGTTGGGCGGCAAGGAGCGCCCGAGCCCCAGTCCGTCGCCTTGCAAGCCACCCGGCGCCGACCGGGCGCGGTTGTGCCAGGAGAGCGCCGGCGAGGCTCGCCGAGCATCATCGCCCGCGAGGCTCGCCGAGATGGTCTCATGAGGCGCCTTGATCTTGCGAGGTCACGGCGGACGCGGCGCGGCGGCGTGGATGCCTTCAACCCCCAGACGAAAACGCAGGATCTTCCGTCGCCCGAAAGCTGGGCGAGATTGGTCATGGACCCAAATACTCCCACAGCAGCACAGCGCCGGCTAAAACCAGCACCAACAGCGTGGACCAAACGAATGCCGGCGACACTCTGGGCTCCCGGCCGAAGTCGGAATTGTCAAGGTCGCCGTCCGACATTGCTTCAATCCTTTGTGTGGCGCGGCCTGCGGCAGCGATCTCGAACCTGTCGCCGGGAGTTGCGCCGTTGGCGGACGTCGCCCGCATTGATCTGGATCAAACGCTGCGCAATTGACGCAGGCAAGCGCCGTAGCGTTTGCGCCCGATGCCCTCCCGATGCCCTGGCGCTGACCACACACTCAACTGTGACGAGATGTCCGCCTGGCAGTTGACCTAGGTCAAGCGTCGCGCGCCGCGGTGGTGCTTGCTTGTTGCAACCGAGCGCGCGGGAGCCATGCCGGCGGATGCGGCGCGACGGCTACGGCAGGAGCGTGCCGTTGATCCCGTCGCCGCAGTGGCCCCTTGTAACACGAGATTGAGGATGCCCATGCATAGTCCGATCCGCGTTGCCGCAATCGATACGTGCCCGCTCTACCGGCTCGGTGTCGTGCAAGCCATCGCCCGCTCAAGCCAACTTCTCCTTGTTGCCGAGGGCGCCACCGCCATGGATGCGCGACAGGCCCTACGCGAGAAGGACCCCACATATTGCTGCTCGGATATGAGCACGCTGGAAAACTTCGCTGCCAAGCAGGAGATCGCCAATAGCGGTTCGCCAGTGCAAAATTGTGGTCCTCACCGCGCGCGACGACCCGCAGAGCGTATCAAAGGCCCTCACCATTGGTGCCGCTGGCTATATTCTCAAGGCCGTCAGCGGCGCCGAACTCGTGCAGGCGATCGAGACGATTGACGCCGGGCAAACCATTCATTACGCCCGAACTTGCCTCTCGATTGTTAACAGAGGCGCGCGGTGGTCCGCTGGTGGCGAAAGATGCCAGGGAAGAGTTCGAGCTTGAGCTACAGAGAACAGCAAATGCTCGACCACGCGTCGCAGGGGCTAACCAACCACGAGATTGCCGAAAAGCTTGGATTAAAAGTGAGTACCATCAAGCACTACATGACGAGCCTGTACAAAAAAATGAATGCGAGCAATCGCCTGCAGGCGATCCAAGCTTCGCAAATTATGCCCCACATGCAGCACGCTGAAGCCCTCGCCCAACTACTGATTAACGCAGCGTGCGCTTCTGCGCACTTCGCTGCCGACGGCCTCGCTGCAGGCTTGGCGAATCTCTTCTGCGCGCCGGCCAAATGAGACCCAGCTTGATCGCATCTGATCGCCGCTAGCGAAGGCATAGCGCCTGCCAGCGAGAACAGACCAGGGCACAGGTCACAAGCAACAAGGCCGGGGAACAGACCACCACCAGGACCGACGCGCGAGGGGGTCTCGCAAAGTCGCAAACCTTGTTGCTGCACACGGGGGCGCGGCGACCTAGGTGGGTGCCGCCATGGTCTGATATCCCGCCGTTCGCCAAAAATTCCCTGTTTTCATGCCGAGATAGTCATGGTCGTCCTCTTTGCAAACATTAAAACCAAAATCTAACCAAGGTCCAACGTCATCAGACGATCGCGCCTAACAACTTCGCGGCACCCGCGTCCATTACCATTCCCGCCCCGCAGCGCGCACATATGCAACGAGTGATCGTCACCGAGCGTCGGCGCCAAACTTGAACGCCGAGATCTCCTCACCCTTACCAGCCGACCGCTGGGAAGGTTTCGCAAGGAGCGCATGTCATGGCTACCGTTCGCTGGAACTCCGGACAACATCGCGCATCAACAGCGCGACCGGTGCGCAGATCGCACCCGCCGTCGCCGACAACGGCGGCGTCGAGTTTGGCGTCGCTTGGATCAATGCGGCCGACGGCAGCATCAGCGTCAATTTCTTCGACGAGCAGGGCCTGCCGTCCGCCGCGCGTACCCCCGCCGTTGTCACCGATGGCGTGTATGCGGGCACGAGCGCGCCGGCGACCGCCTCCGATGTGCAAATCAACGCCGGTGGCGGCCTTCGGCTACGGCGTGGTGTGGAGGAAGCCGCCGCTGGCCAGCCGACGGTTGTGCGCTTCCGCTACATCGGCGCCGCCGGCACCTTCGGTCCCGAAGTCTCCGTCTCCTCTTCGCTGGGCGTCGGGCAGCACGATGCCGCCCTGGCCGGCTATAGCCTGGATGATCCGACGGGACGACCGAACGTCGACGGCTATAGCGTGGTGTGGGTCGAATCGAATTCGGGACCCCATTCGCTCGGCGACATCGTCTTTCAGCGCGTCGCCGTCACGCTCGATCGCCACAAGGATCCAACGAACGCGCCCGCCGCGGCGGGTCTTTGACGGCCGTCCCCTGCCGACGCCGCCAATGGGGACCTCAACGCCCAAGTTACGATCGCCGCCTCAGGCCGCGACCCTTCGGTGGCGACGGCCGCCGACGGCTCAACCGTCATCACCTGGATCGATGCCACGAACCATATCCACTTGCGCGCCTTGAGCCCGGCCGCTGCCGTTGCCACGGATATCACGCTTCCCGGGGCGGTAACGGCGACGCAGGGACAGCAGCACGCGCTGGCGCTCGCCGGCGGCGAGATCGCCGTCGCCTGGGTCGCGGTCAATGGCGCCGACCAGGTTTTGAACTGGCAAGTCTTTAGCCCGGGCGCCGCCGTCGGCACCTTCACGCCGGGCCCCATCCAGACCGGCCAGGACGTGCCGGACGCGGCGGCCTTTGATTTCACCATGGCGGCGCTGCCGGATGGCGGCGGCTTTGCCGTCTCCTGAATGCCGACGACGCCGGCCACTCCGCGATCGTTACACGCAGCTTCACGGCTGGCGGCGTCCCGGTCGATCCGACCGCAACCGTTTTCCATGCCCTTGCCGATGCCACCAACGTTGCTGCCACCGGCCTGATCGGCGACCGCTTTGTCACCGTTTATCAGGACAATGCGACCCCAGGCGATCCCAGCAACATCGCAGCGCAGATCTTCGACACGCGCACACAGGCCAATGGCGCGGCAATCGTGTTGGACGGTCCGGGCATCAACTTGATCGGCGACCCGGTGGGTGGTGGTGGTGGTGGTGGAGGAGCAGTTGGTGCCCTAGACGTCCTCGTCGGCAGCATCGGCAACGACATCATCGACGGTCGGCTCAACGATGACATCCTCGATGGCGGGCTCGGCAACGATCGCATCCTCGCCGGTGCCGGCAACGACGTCATCGATGGCGGCGGCAATGGCAACGTCGTGCTTGCCGGGGCGCGCTGCCCGACGGCACACCCCTGGCAACGGGCGGTGACACGATCGTCTCACGGGCCGCTTCAGCCTCGACGGCGACAGCAGCAACGACGACTATTCCATCAGCTTTGAAGGCAACGATCTCTTTACCGTTACGGACTTGCGCGCCGGCTCTCCGGATGGCGTCGACGTCGTTCGCAACGTCGAGAACTTCGAGTTCCAGGCCAGCAGCACCACGTTCTCGGCCGCGGAACTTGCCGGCCAGCGACCCGATGTCACGCCGACGGCCTGGGGCCTGACGCGATCCTCGCTCAGGTCGACCGGCTCTGATTTGTCGCCGGCGCTGGAGAAGGTGCCCGACACCGACGGCTTCCTGGTCAATGATGGGCCGACCAGCCAGCCGGGCACCCAGGCGCATCCGGTGATCGCCGACAGCATCGGCGAGTTCGTCGGCATCCTCTGGGAGAAACGACCCCGACGGCGATGGCATTACCCATATCCGCGGCCAGTTCCTCGACGTTCTCGCCAATCCCGATACCGGCACGCCGCTGCCGAATGCGGTCAACGTTACCGATGGGATCGGCGATGAGTTCAACGCCGCCATCGTCTCCGGCGGCGCCAACGGTGGCTGGGGCATCGCCTTCGAAGAGCGCGACAATGCGCTCGATACTCACATCGACCATCCGCACCAATTTCATGGGGCCGGGCACCCTGACGGGCGTCGAAGCAGTCGGTGCTCGATGAAGGCCCACACCGTCAACCAGCACGATGTGGCCCTGTCGGGCCTGTTCCTCGACCGCACGCCTGGCCGATCCCGTCGGCGGCTCGGCGCTGCCGAAGGACATGTCGGACGGCTACAACGTCGCCTGGGTGTCGACGGATCTGAGCACCCGCCTGACCGATGCGCGCTACGGCCACATCATGCTGCAGCGCTTCGAGGTGCCGTTCGACGCGCTCGGCAATCCGACCGCGCCGGTCGCCGGCGGCATCGATGGCATTGCCGGCCTCGGACAGTGATGCCGCCGTGTGGGTCGGCGACGAGGCCAATGGTATTGCCGGCGCCATCGGGCGCAATCCGTCGACGGCGGCGCTGCACGGTTTTGAGACCGCGGTAATCTGGATCGAATCCGATGGCGCCGGCGGTGAGCGCGCGTGGCCGGGCGCGCCTACGACGATCTGGGCCAGGTGATCCCAGTTCCACGTAATTCGCCGACATTTCCGCAGGCTTCCCGGTTGCCGCCGGCACCAACGCTTACGTGGTGCAGGCCGGCGCGGTTAACCTCGGCATCGCCTGGATCACCGGTGATGCCACGGACGGCTATGTGGTGATGGGCACCATGTTCAGCCCAACCGGGGCTGGGCTCAACGGCGTGGGTTTTGGCTTCTTGTCTCCCCGCAGCCGTTCGTGCTGGGGGCGTTGCCGCCAAGCTTCGATCCGGCAACCGCCGACTTCCACCTGACCGGCATCAGCGGCGAAGACAGCAACGATCTCGTCTTCAGCTGGAACGATGCCGGCGACGTCAAGGCTCAGCACATCCGCACCACGCTTGATCCCGTGACCGGCGTGGCGCTGTCGCTGTACCCCTGAAGGCAACGCCGTAACCGTCAACGTCAATACCGACGGCCTACAGGATCAAAACGGCCTTGCCGGGCTGCTGTCCGACCGCTTTATCACCGTCTATCACGATACCAGCGGCATCACCGGTGACACCGCCGGCGACATCGTGGCGCGCGTGTTCGACGTCGCGAGCCCGGCCAGTTGCTCGAGGGCGACCTCGTGCGCAACGGTGCCATCCAGGCGCGCGCCGACATCATTGTCGGCACCACCGGCAGCGACACCATGGTCGGTGATCTCCTCGACAACGATGGGCGCAACGACCAGCTCTATGGCGGGCTCGGCGACGACATCTTGCGCGGTGGTCCCGATCAAAGCGCCGGCGCCAGGGTCGAGATTATAGACGGCGGCGAAGGCATCGATACCGCGGTCTATACCGGCCGCTTCACCGACTATTCGATCGCCCTCAACGGTGACGGCAGCTTCACCATCATCGACCTGCGCCGACAGTCAGGATCCCATCACCGGCGCGCCCCCTGCAGAACGACGGCACCGACTTTGCTGTATCGGCATCGGAACAGCTGCAGTTCCTAGGCGAGCCTGGTGCTCCCATCATTCCCACCGGCTTCAATCCACCGTTGGGCGCCGCTCGATCCCAACTTCGACGGCACGCCCACGCCGTGGAGCTCTCCGACCGATACCAGCACCTTCAAGGAGATCCTGGTCAGTACCGATCCGGCGGGCACGATCAATCCCGACGGCACTGCCGCCGCACAGCCCGGCACGCAAAGCCAAATTACGGTGGCGGGCCTGCAGACCGAAGCCGCCATGAGCTGGGTATCGGATGCCAGCCACATCTTCGGCATCCGCTACGAGGTGCAAGGTGACGTCGATCCCTTTGTTCTCCGCCGTTCCAGTCGAGCTCAGCGACGGCGCTCGCCGCCGACGCTGTGGCGGATCCCTTCGTGGTGATGGCCGGCGGCCTCGGCTTCCTGACCACCTGGGAGTCGACCACGGGCGGGGGCAACACCTCCATCCACATGGCCTTTGGCAGCACGGCGACCAACACCGTGTTCGATCCCGCCGCCGGCTTCCCGCCGGAGGCCTCGCCAGCGAGCAGGTTGGCGTTGCGGGCGACGATGCGACGGTCGCCGAGGACACCGTCGTCGGCTCCAAATGTTGCCGGCACGATCTCGGTCGATCCCACCGCGCAGGGCTACGAGATCGTCGACGTCAACAACGACACCCTCGAGTTCGGCTTCCACGTGGCCTACGTGCAGAAGGCGAGCGCGGCGGATGCGGCCGGCGACATCAAGCTCGCGCGCTACGACATCCCTGTCTACGACGGTCGATCCCTCACGGGCGCCATCGTTACCGATGCCAACGGCAATCCGACCCGTCGGTCGACTTCGGTGCCGGCGCGGAGACGCAACCGATCTCGATTGGGCAACGACGGTGCGCGGCACGGCCGATGACACCGCAGCGATCAGCATCGGCACCGGCGCGATCCTCGCTGGGCGGCCTGCACGACGGCCAGCTCGTCGTCGCTTACGTCGATGCCGCCAATCACGTGCAACTCCAGGTCTATTCGCCGCACACCGACGAGGCCGCCGACCGGGAGGAGCGCCCCGGCGTTGCCGGCAGCGACATCGTCGCCCGCGGGCTGACCACATTCGAGCAGCTCACCACCCTGCCCCTTCCCAACCGACCTCGGCACGGTCGCAGACGGCCAGAAGGCCTACGTGGCGGCCACGGCGCAAAAACGGCAGCTTCGGCGTGTTCTGGGCCGCCGACAGTGCGACCGCAGGAACGGTCGATATCAAAGGCATCATCTATACCTTCGGCGGCGCCGACAATTGGGTACCCTCCGACGTCCTCACGCTGGAGACCGGGCTCGACGCCAGCAGTCAACTTCCAGGTGGCCAATACGGCGATCGATCCCGTCGGCCTCGAGGACGGCTTCCTCCTGACCTGGCAGCTCACAGCGGCGGCATCTTTGAGCAGCGCTTCAGCATGACCGGCGATCTCGTCGGGCACCAGACGCAGATCGACAATCAGTGAAGCGCAGCCTGGGACAATCGCTGGCGCCGCTGGAGGACGGCCCGTCTGCTCATCGGCTTCGACAGCCCGACCAGCGGCGATGTCTCCGCCGAATTCCTCGACACCCGGCAGCCCGGGGTCGAGATCATCGGCCCGCGCCTCGGCGCGCCCGCGCGACGTCCTGGTGGGAACCGTCGGTGGCGACAACATGACGGGCGGCCAATTGCAGGACGAGCTCTATGGCGGCCTTGGCCACGACCTGCCGTCGGGCGGTTCCGGCGCCGACATTCTGGTGGGTGGCATCGGCAATGACACCCTGATCGGCGCGCTCGGCCAGGACCAGCTCTTGGGCGGCGATGGCGATGACCTGCTTGTGGAGCGGTCTCAACGGTCCTGCCGATCCCAAGGTCGACCGCGACCTCCGTCACCGGCCTGACGGCCGCTGGCGTCGATCCCTAACCTGATCGCGGCCGAGCCCGGTGCCGATATCGTCTCGGGCGGCAGACGGCATCGACACCTCTCCTTCCAAGGCGAGTTCGGCCGCTTCAACGCCAATCTCGAGACGGCATCGTCACTTCCGACCGCACGGCGGCGGGGAGCTTTGTGCTCGAGGACGTCATCGGCCAGATCGTCGATGACGGCGCCGGCGGCACCATCTTCCAGTTCGTCCTCGACGTGGAAAACCTGACCGGCGGCCTCGGCGACGACACTCTCTGATCGGCAGCGCCGGCAGCAACGTCCTCGACGGCGGCGCCGGCACCAACATCATCGACGGCGCCGGTGGCAGTGACACGCTGATCCTCAACGGCAACTTCGCCGACTTCCTGATCAGCTTCAATTCCGCCACCCAGACCTTCACCCTGATCGACCCCGCTGCGCCTGGCGGACCGCTCGGCCTGACCGATAGTGTCAGCAATGTCGAGCTGTTCAGCTTCGCCGATGGCGTGCGCCACCGGCCGCCCAGTTGGTGCCGGGTCCGTTGGCTGTCAACGACACCGTGACGGTGAACGAAGATAGTTCGGTGACGTTCGATGTGCGCACCAACGACTCCGGGCACCAGGTCTCGACGTGTTCGCCATCAACGGCACCAGCATCACGGCGGCTGGCTCCCCCGTTGCCCTGGCCCACGGCCAGGTGGCGCTCGGCCCTCGACGGCCGGCTCAGCTACACGCCAACGGCCAACTTCTTCGGTCTGGAGAACTTCAACTACAGCGTCGTCGATGACCTCGGCAGGTTTCGCGACACGCAGACGGCCTCGGTCGACCGTCAACAACGTCAATGATGCGCCCGATGACATTCTGTTCAACGGCTGCACTCTCGCCGACGCTGCTGCTCGCCGAGAATTCTGCCGGCCAACACCGTGGTGGCGACGCTGTCCACGCATGATGTCGACAACAGCTGTGGTGCCGGAGCACCGATAGCTTCATCTACACGCTAGCCAACAACTTCGGCGGTGCCTTCAAGATCGTCGGCAACCAGATCCAGGTCCAGAACGGGCGCCTGCTGGACTTCGAGGCTGCGCAGCACAGCTTCAATCTCGGCGTCACGGTCTCGGACGGTCACCTCGGCGGCACATACAGCGAAACCGTCACCGTCAACCTGACCAACGTCGATGAGGCCCCTGGTCAACGTCGCGCTCAGCAACGCCAGCTTCGCCGAGACGGCGGCCAACGGCTTCACGATTGGCGCCTTGAGTGCCAGCGACCCCGAGGGCACGGCCGCCGAAGTTTGCCCTCAGCAACGATGCCGACGGGCGCTTCAAGATCGTCTTCGACAGCTGCCGGCGGCCACATAGCTGGCCGTGGCCGAGAACCCTGCTGATCGATCATCAGGCCAACGACCTGAACCATACACTGCCATTGAGGTCAGGGCCACCGACGCCGACCGGGCGTCTCTTCCTGCAAAACTTCGATCGTTGCCGCAACGGGCGTCGCAGAAAATCGGATTATCGGCACTGGCGCAATGCCAACACCGCTCAATGGCACCGCCGGCAATGACTACATCGACGGCGGCGCCAACAAGGACAATATCGGCGGGCGGTGCCGGCAACGACGCCTACATCGTCGACAACAGCGGCGACGGGGTGAGCGAGCAGGGCAACGGCGGCATCGGACACAATCTACACGTCCTTTCGGCGAGCTTCGATCTGAGCTCCGCCGCCAATGTCGAGAACCTGGTGTTTACCGGCACCGCCGGTTTCACGCGGCAAGGCGCAGCAACAGCGCCAGCACCATCATCGGCGCCGCTGGCGCCGACAATCTCCAGGGCGGCAACGGCAACGACGTTTGCAGGGGCGCGGTGGCAATGACGTGCTGCAGGGTGGTGGTGGCGAATGACACACCTGGTCGGCGGCTTGGGCAATGACAGCCTGAACGGCGGGGCGGGTAACGATAGCTTCGTGTTCGCGCCTGGCTTCGGCAACGATCTCATTCAGAGCTTCGGCGACGTCAATACACAACCAGGACACCATCGAAGTGTCGACCGCCAGTGTGTCTGCCAACTTCGCCGCCCTTCAGACGCGGCCATGGTGCAAAGCGGGGCGAACGTGCTGATCACCGACGCCGTGGGCGAGCGTGCTCACCGTACAGGGCACGACGATCGCCGCGCTCGGCAGCGATGACTTCCGGTTTTTCTGGTGAGCGTGCCGTGGATCTAGAGCAAGGGAGACCAACCATGTACATCTCGACAAAGGCAGCACGCATCAGGCAGAGAGAAGCGCAACGGCACGCGACAATCGCGCCGAGATCGTCAAGGCGCGATCGATCGGTCGATCACGAGGCGCGACCTCATCCGCTGGGGAATTTCTCACCAGCAGTGGCCTGTTGGTTTGCAAAAATGGCCTCCAGTCCTTTGCCCGCAGCGCTTATGCGGTCATCCCGACCGGCACGCCGCGCAGCCCGCTGTTTGGGGCGCAGAAGTTCACCCAGCGCATGCCGCGGCTGCGACTGCGAACGCCCGTGCCAATGACTGCCATCCGCGCGGGGCGGGGTCGACGCCGCATTCAGTGTGCCAGTATGCGGGCCAGCCCAACGCCAAGCGGATGTCGTATCACAACGACTTCAGCAACTTTCGGCGGCCCTATCGCTGACAATCCGTTTCGCAATCCCGTGACCAATAGGGGCCCGATGGAAGGGCGGCCCCCGGGCGAGGCGTTCGCGCATCAGCGCTGGGCCGAGTTCTTTCCGAAGGTTGGCTACGTGATGTCGTGGACGCTAATGCGCACCGGGCACCAAGTTCCATCCAGAACATGTCCCGACCAGGAACCCCAACGCGGTCTGGGCCTATGGCTACCGGCAATGTCGGGCAGTCGAGCATGCCTCCGCCGCTGATCAAAGGCCGCTACGGCGAGCCGATGCTAACCCGCATCTACAATAACACCCCCGTCAACCGTGAGGAAAACGACGGCTTCGGCCGCAACGAGACAGCAGCTACACTTCCACAACGCCCACAATGGCGCGGAAAGCGACGGTGCCACCGGGCGCCCACCACTTTCCCGGCACCTTCTATGACTATCTGCTGGAGCACAACGCTGGCGCGGCGCGATAAAATCAATACCGACGCCACGGACCGGCGGGCCTCGGGACCCGACGGCAGCGGCGGCCTCATCAATGTCGCCGGCGATTTCCGTGAACTGCAGGGCACGCTGTGGGCGCACGATCACCGCTTCTTCTTCACCGCCGAGAATGTCTACAAGGGCAATATCGGCGCCATGATCAACTACTACAGCGGCCCCGATCGCGGCAACGAGGAGTTGACCGACGGCGTCAATCTGCGGCTGCCCAGCGGTAAGTCTGCTGGACTCCGGCAACATCGATTTTGATGTCAATCTCGATCATCTCCGACGGTGCCACCGACTCAGCACGGCCAGTATTTCTTCGACATCTTCACCACCGACGGCTTCCTGGGCGATCTGCCCCTCGTGAATTTTGCCTATGCGCCCGTTCTTCGAGGTGCTGCCGAGAAAGTACCGCTTCCGCATCCTGGCCAGCAGGCATGTCGCGCTTCTGGAAGCTCGCGCTGGCCGGTCCTGACCGGGGCGCCCGTACCCTTCCAGTTCATCGCCAATGACGGCAATTCTGGTGGTGAACCCGATCGTGCTCACGACGCTCGGATCACCAGGGCGTGGCCGAGCGCTACGACATCATCGTCGACTTTTCCAGGTTCCGCGTCGGCGATCGCATCAGGGTTGTAAATCAGCTGCGCATGCGCGACGACGGGCGCAGGCCCGAAGGAAGACTTAGCCTCGCTCAGGCGCTGGCGGGGTCGGTCCGACGACCCCACGATCGGTGCCGATCATGGAGTTCCGGGTCGTGAGCTCGCTAGCAGAGCGTCGACGTGCCGGGACAGCCGCTGACCATCGCTCAATAGCTGCGGCAACAATGATCAAGAGCCAGGTGCCGGCCGTGCTCTGACCGAGCAGATCCCCATCGTCACACCCAGTGCGCACCAGGGTGGTCGAATTCGGCAGGGCAGGCAACGGCGATCTCGCGCAATCCCGCGCACCGGGCAGTGCACACCCGATTGCCCAGAAACGGCAACCTTCCCGTGGACGATCAAGATCAATGGCCAGACCGCCCACTCGTTCAATGCCAATAAGATCTCGCTGCTGATCCCGAAAGCCGGGCGAGATCGAGCACTGGACCTATAGTCAATGGCGGCGGCGGCTGGGACCATCCGATCCACCTCCACTTCGAGGAAGGCGTCACCATGAACCGCGGTTCCGCTGCCATCCCGGCGACCAGAGCGGCTCGTGCGCAAGGACGTCTGGCACCTGAACGCCGGCCGGCACGGTCAGTTCCAGGTCCAGTTCGGCGAGTACGGCGGCTCCTACGTCAACCACTGCCCAACCACGTGTGCGAGGACTGCGCGCGTACTGTTCCGTATCGGCTGCTCGCCGCGGCGCGGGGGTCCAGGTCGGCGTAACTGGCGCCCAATCCAACACCCGATGGCGTCTTCTTTACCCGGAAATCCTACGAGGCGATCCGCGGCCCGCGAGCGTCGCCGGCACCTCCGGCGGTTCGAACAAGCGGCTAGCCCTGCCAATACGCGCGCCGTCGCTGGGAGACGGCGCGCGCCAGCTCAGGAGCAAAACCATGCGACGTGCGGCAGTAGCTTTTTGTTCGCTCGGCCATGAGCTGGGGACTGGCCCTGGTCGCTACGACCCCGGCCGGCTCAGGACGATGGGATAAAGCTATGTGCCCAGCAGCTGCCTGTGGTGACCCCAAGATGGCAAGGTGTTCCAATTCTCATGAGGACCTGATCAAAGACAAAATTTTCGTCATCAGTTTCTTCTAGTACGTCGTGCACGCAAATTTGCCCGCTGGCGACGGCGCACGCTGTCCGAGTGCCGGAACGTACTGGGCGACAGTGTCGGGCGCGAGATCTTTTTCTACACCATCAGCGTCGACCCGGAAAACGATACGCCCGAGCGTCTAAAAAGTACGCCGAGCGCGATGCGGGCTGGTCAGGGTGGCAGCTTCTGACCGGCGTGCCCGAAGATATCAAGCTCATCCGCGACCGGCTTGGCGATCGCAGCAGCGTGCTGAACGAACACCGCAACCGAGGTTCTGCTGCGGCAATGGTGTGACCGGGCGAATGGCAACGCGACAATCCACCTGAGTGATTTGACGCGGCTGGCGATGACCATCCGCTCCGCATGAAATCGGATTGGCGCGTCATGGCCCCCGCCCAGCTGACGCGCCAAATCAGAGCCAGCGGCGGCCAGTGCCCCGCCGAGGCGGCGAGGCATGCACGCCATGTTCCGCCAAGGCCTGTGCCGGTTGCCACAGCATCGGGCGCGGTGATCGGGTGGGGCCCGACCTCGCCGGCGCAAGCGAGCGCCGACAGTTGGGATGGCTCACCGCGCTTCATCTGCACGATCCCGAGCAAGTGCGCGGGCAGAAAGACCCCATCGCTCTGGCGCTCGCGGCTAAGTTTCCGGCTGTGCGCATGCCGGCCATGAGGCATCTCCGAACAGAAGCGGCCAACCTCGTCGCCTACATCGAGCAGCGACAACCCAGCCGGCGGACGCCTCTATCACTGGAACCTCTGTTGGGCGTTGACAGCCCAGGATGGCCTACGCTTGGCCGCAAGCGACCTTGCCGGGCACGCGCTCGCCGTTGCCTGTTGGCTACACGCATTGCCCGGATGTTTGCCTGACGACCCTGCTCGGACTGGTCCAATGCTCCTCGGGGAACTCGGCTCAGATGCCCAGCGCCTGAAGGTACTGTTCATTTCCGTGGATAGCGAGAGGGACACGCCCGACGTGCTCAAAGCCTATCTGCGGTCGCTTCCATCCGGGGCATCACCGCCTTGACCGGTACGCCCGACCAGATCGCGGCGGCTGCAGCGCTCTTCAGATGCCTTCTATGCCAAAATTCCTGGCCCGACGACGGCACCTTCACTTACGACCACTCCATCAGGTCTATCTCTCGATCACGGCGGTCGCCAGGCCGGGACGCTGGACCTCAACGTGAACCGGCGGCGCGCCTCGACAGCATCGCTGACCCGGCTGTTGGCGAGACATGGCGAAACCGGTTGACCAGACCGGTAGCATCCATCCTGTGAGGCCAATTGTGCACTGGGCACTTAGCTCGGACTGAGACCTCGAATTTGCCACCGGCGGGTCTCCGGAAACGCCGGCGCGCACGGCCGCCGCTGAGGGCACTTAGTCGCCGGGCGCGCTGTCACGACCAAACGCTGGGCGTGGGGGAAGCGGTTTTGGGGTGGAGCGACCTAGAGGTTACCGGGTGCGGGTAGCACCTGTCGCGTGGCAAAAACGCTGCAACCCCAAGGCCGCCCAAACCACACTATCAAGCCGCGCCGAGGTCACCATCAGGCAACCTGACGCTCGTTGTGGGCGAGCCACCGGCAGGCTGAACGCTTCGAGCCATTCCAGAACTTGGACGGCCCGCTTCTCCTACGACCTTCCTACGCGAGGGTGGGGGATTGCCGAACGCTGCGACATCGTCCGACGGGCTCCAGGCCTCTTTACAAACCAGCACGCCACTGGTGGTCGTGATCCCCATTTGATGGTCGCGTTCGGACAAGTAGCCGCCCATGGGCGGCTGCGAGAACTGCTTCGGTCCGGTTCCTGACGCCAAGTTTGCGCAGGATCCCTAACGTGAAGCTTGACCGTGCCTTCAAGCACCCTGGCATCCTGCGCGCAATTTCCTTGTTGGATTTCCCTTCCCCAAGCATGACCATAATTTCGCACTGGCGCGGCGTGAGCTTACCGCCAGCATCCCCCATCCGCGGTGCCAGCCCTTCGGGCCGCAGCATCCCATCTCCATGGTCGAGGCGGAGTGCGCAGGCCGGGATATAGATTTCCCCCAACAGGATAAGCGGCAAAGCATGCCGGAGGACGCACGCCTTCGTCGAAGGCGAAAAGTAACCTCTCGCGCCGCTGCGAATGGCGGCGACAATCTGCGCGCTACTTTCGCTGGGCGACGTGACAACAACGGGTACGTCGGGAAGCTTCTCGACCAACCGTCTCAATCCCGCGAAGTTTTCCATTCCGGGCATGCTTGCATCGAGCAGCACAAGGTCGAGATCAGGCAACCCGGGTATAAGTGTTAGCATCTCGTCGATGCTGTCAGCGCCAGTGACGCAAACGTCTTCCCGGAGCAATTGGAGCGTTCGCACTAGACCGCAACACAAAATGTGCCCGTCTGCGGCGAGAACCTTCATGCCGCGACATCCCCCCCAAACTTGCAGTCCCCAGCCCTATCGCGATCGAGCGCGACGTAGAGATCAAGGATGGCTTGACGTACAGGGCGGCCGGCGTTTGCCGGGACGTTCTCTTTCTATAATCGCGCAGTGCGCGAGATCGGTCGCAAGCGGCAGTTTACCACGTCTGTACGAAAGCGAGACAGATTATTCGAGCGACCAGCGGCGCTGAACGATCGGAAACATGGACTGATCGTGCGCGTACGACAAAAAAACGCGGGCGGCAACTCGTGATAGCGCGTTTTCTGCAGTACGGCCCATTAGCTGTCGTGCTGGCCGGTGATGCCGTCCGCTGCTCGTTTCGTGATGCTCTGACGCTGGCGCGTCCGCACCGCTTCCAAATTCGACGGAGCATTCTCCGAAACCTGAGGGGCGCACGGGGCATCGGCGACAATTCCGAAGAGCTACAGTGAAGGCGTCTCGGCGGTCGAGCGAAATCGAGGGCGGAGTCCGATCGAAGGAGCTAGACCAAGCGCCCAGGGCCGGCGAGCAATCGCCGACGCCGCCGGCGAGACACCACATGCCGTGGCACCGTTCCCATTTTGGCGATCACTTAAGTACCGCGCGTCGCCCCGCCGGCAGCACGCCCACCCAGCCAGCTTGCCACGTTCCATTTAGCGCGTTGGCCTTGGCACCCTTCCACGCGATTGCGAACCTGGAGCTTTTCCATGATGACAAGTCATGTGCCAGTGCTTCACGGTTTTCTCACCTGATTCAGTTCTCGCGCCCTCCTTGTTGGGTAAGCGCCCGCGCGACACTACCAAATTTCGCTGCTCGCGCGCCCGTCGAAGGACCATAGGGCCTGTTGTTGCTCGTCAGGTTGCCCCGTTCAAGCGTTTAGGCTTTGGCGCAGCATCCCACTGCGCCAAACTCGGGCGGTAGATCAGACGCACCTTCACCGATGCTTCATAAGAATGCGCAACGGGCGAGTCGTCGCCCTCCGCCCCTTGACGAACGCAGCCGCGGATCCCCGCCTCCAACGCAGCGCTCCCACCTCGTCCACCCGTCGCCGCTTCGATTACCGCCACGATTGGCGGCTGCGGACAACTCAAAACCAGCACCTTTGCCATTTCCACTGATGCGCGGGAGTTGGTGGCGTCGATGCACCGCCATATCTGCCCTTCGGGACTGCGCCAGCGCAATGGCATCGTTGATGCTGGTTCACGCCAAAGGACCAAAGGCAGGACGCGCGGAAGGCTACCTCTGCACCTTCTCGATAGAGCGGCTCACTAGTGACGAACACAATGCGAAGCGGGCGCGCAGCACCGTTGCGGGCGCAAATTGGGGGCATGGTTGTTTGGTTTGTAAATCGGGCGCCGACATGCGTTGCTCGCTCGAACCACACCTCATCGAGGCTCCCGCCTCGTCCGAGAAATGTGGTATCGCCACCCGCGGGTGACTTGGTTTAAGTCAACCGGCAAACTGTGCCGCAGCCCGCAAGCGGCCGATGCAGTCGTCCAGCGATGCCATGTGCGCCTGAGAGCGCCGCGGCGTCTCAGGTCGACGGCGAGGCTTTGGGTCTGAGCTTCCCCGCCGGTTGTTGATCTGGATCAAGCCCAACGGCCACCAAGTGCGTGCACTTGGCGCTAAAAGCAGCCTCGAGCAACAAAAATACTTACGATGCACGCGAGCAAAGGCCTGCCTGTGACTGTGCCGTCAGAGACAAGGCGCTGTGCGAAGGCGCTAGCCCTGAGGACTTAGCCAAGCTCAATCGTCTGTCTTATCGCAAGCGCTATTCCGCCGGCCGAAATGATTGCGGGCCTATCGACGCCCTGAGGCGTGGTGTGCAACCATCCTGGCAGGGTCGGCATATAACTCACCACAGTCCTTGCCCGACGGCGCGGCACCAGTATCGTTGGCTTGTTGTTCCCATCGGATTTTTGGGGACGGCCTTTCAAGACCTACGAGCTCATATGCAGCAGAACGGCTAACCTGGACGTGCAGCTCTGCTGCTCATAACCAACGCCCACTTCGAACACTTGCTGGCCGAGCAGCCGGACCGCGAAACGGCAGCTTCTGGAACGCACGCTCGGATGCGGTCGATGCATCGCACGAATGGATGCTGCTGTTGGGATGCAGAGCGCCAGAGGAAGGTGGCGCGTTGCTGGGTACTGATTGCGCGCGGGCTGGCGCCGGACGTCGATCCGGTGGGCGCCATCCAGCAACCAGCTCACGATCGAGCTACCGCTGTCGCGCGCCGAAATAGCCGACTACCTCGGCTTGCGCCTGAAACCGTCAGCCGCCAGTTAGGAATCGGCTGGAGGCTGCAGGTGTGATCAAACGTGCTGCCCGGCGCGGGATTGCAGATTTGCGACGCGCGCGAACTCGAACGCTTGAGCCGGTGATCCCGCCTAATAGCGGAGGCCCCAGCCACACGGGGCTAA
>ERZ1370068.3511-contig-2620_pt1 | contig 68164 bp, 81 predicted proteins | sample MGYA00561227_ERZ1370068 | MGnify/ENA primary metagenome ERZ1370068 (study PRJEB38410, sample SAMEA6850437) | metagenome | study: Metagenomic assessment of the ecological functions of the soil: analysis of the soil microbiota associated with the... | reverse complement strand
TTGTACTTCGTTCAGTTACGTATTGCTCCTCGCGTGACGGCGGCGGTTGCGGCCGGCGCGGTGCTCACGGGGCTGGCCGGGATGAAGGCGCTCCAGGGCCGGCTTCCGCGGGCGAGGCCGGCATCCTCGACGATTCGTCTTCGGCCGCTGGTCGGGCTGGCCTACGCCATGTGGGCGCTCTGGCGCCGGTCGCTCGCGGTTGATCTGGTGCTGCTCGTGGTGCTCTCGGTCGTCACCGGCCTCGGGACGCATCGCTCGGGTATCACCGTCTGCTCACGCACCGCAGCTTCCGGACGACGTCGTGGATCACGGCGGCCTTCGCTGCGGCTGGGCGATGGCGGTGCCGAGCCGACCGATCTTCGGATCGCGAGGGCGACCCGCAGTCGCTGGCAGGGTTCCTCCATGCCGCACCGGCTGGATCGCTCGCGGTCAGCTGGCCCGGCGCCCGCTACTGCCGCCGGCTCCTCGCGGATCGTCGTGGTCGACCGGACAGCGGCACTCGTCTGGCTCGCGCTCGGCCTGGCGCTGCCGGCGCTGGTCGGCGGCTGGCGCGGCCTGTGGGGCGGCATCGTCGGATCTGAATCCACAACCAGGCGATGTTCGCGGTGAACTTTCGGTCTGCCACGCCTTCGGCTCTCAGCCGTTCGCCACCAGCGACGAAAGCCGCAACAACCGGATCGTCGCGGCTGGCCTTCGGCGAGGGTGGCAACCACCACGCCTTCCCTCGATGGCCTACCACGGCGCTGGGCCAACCGGCCGGACGTCACCGGGGCTCGTGATCCGCGGCCTCAGCGCGCCGGAGCTCGCGTGGGACGTTCACCGGCCGACCGAGGCAGCGGTCGCGCTGACCGGGGCGCTGTTTTTCGGCGCGGTGGTGATAGCATCGCAGACCCTTTTCCAAGGAGGTTGGAGATGGCTGTCGAGACGCGACGCGACGAACGGCGGCAGGGGCGCGAAGCACGGTGTTCGTCGATCGCTTCTGCGACGGGATCATCGGGCCCGAGCTCCGAGATGCTCGGACCGGTGCGGGGACGGCGGACGCATCGTCGCCAACACCGCGCCCGGCTGCTGGGGGCCGATGATCACGCCGGCGATCCGCGGCGGCCACGAGGTGACGCTCGCCGGTCGCGGTCGAGGCGCCGGGTCGGCGACGCGATCGCGATCCGCATCCGCGACATCGCGGTGACCTCGATCGCGACGGCCTCGGGCAACGACCTGCCGATCGGAGGGCCGCTTCAACGGCGATCCCTACTGCGCGCAGGTGTGCGCCGGGCTGCGGCGCGGAGTGACCGGCAGACGCGTCGTGGACGGGCATCGGCCAGGACTCGCGTGCGCTGCGCGCAGCTGCGGCGCGCCGACGCCGCCCGTTCACGTTCACCAACGGCTACACGATCGCGTTCGACGACGCAGCGGCGCGTCGGCGTCACCGTCGGCCGGCGAGGCGGCGGAGGCGTTCGCGCGCGACGCCGCCCGCGTCCGCCGCGCTGCCCGAGCAGCTCGATCCAGAACCCGATCCTCGCTGTTCGCGCCGCACGACCTCGTCGGCCTGGCCACGCGGCTGCGCCCGTTCATGGGCCAGCTCGGCACGACGCCGTCGATCGACCGTGCCCGGACTCGCACAACGCGGGCGACTTCGGCGCGTTCCTGCGTCGGCGCGCCCACACGCGCTCGCGATGCACGCGAGGAGCTCGCAGCGCACCGCACCGACGGCCACATGGACATCGACGCGGTGCGCGCCGGGCGCGATCCTCGATCTGCCCGGTGAAGGTCGCCGGGCGGCGGCGTCTACCTGGGCGACATGCACGCGATGCAGGGCGACGGCGAGATCGCCGGCCACACCTGCGACGTCGTCCGGCACGGTGACGCTCCAGGTGCGAGGTGCTCAAGGGGCTCGGCATCGACGGCCCGATGCTGTTCCCGGTCGCGGAGGACCTGCCGTTCCTCGCGCGGCCGCTGACCGGCGCCGAGCGCGCGCGGGCCGAGGCGGTCGCGCGGCCGCAACGGCGTGTCGACGGCGCTCGAGGAGTCGCTGCCGATCTCGGTCGTCGGCACCGGCCCGGACCTGAACAGCGCCACCGACAACGGCCTCGCGCGCGCCGCCGAGCTGCTCGACATGACGGTGCCCGAGGTGAAGAACCGCGCGACGATCACGGGCGCGATCGAGATCGGCCGCGCACCCGGCGTCGTCCAGGTGACCGCTTCCTCGCGCCGGCCGCGAAGCTCGCCGCCCGCAGGCCTCGAAGCGCTCGTCCGCACCCACGCCGGGATGGGCGCCTGATCGATGACGGCGCAGATGCGCCCGTCGCCGGGGAGCTGTGCAACCGCCCGCGGCCGGCACGAGGCACGTCGAGCTCCTCGCCGCCTGCCACCGGACGGTCGCGGCGCAGGAAGCTCCCATCGGAGACGACCGCCAGGCCCGCGCAGCGCCGCGGGTCGAAGTCTGCAAGCGCCCAGCCTCGGCGACCACGTCGTCGACGGTCGCGCCCGGTCGGCAGGTCGATCGACCGCCGGCTTCCGAGCCGCTCGGCCAGCGTGCCGGAGGCGGACGGTCACCGTCATCGCAGCCATGCGCCGCCCAGCCTATCGGCACTGACGGCTCAGGTACAGGTTCTCGCGGCGGGCGTACCGCTCCGCCCGCTCCGGGTCGCGTCCGAGCGTCCGAGTTCGTCGTCCGGCGATCGAACGCAGGATCGCGCCAGGAGCTGGGCAGATCGGCGCGGTCGACGTGCCCGCTCGGGGTTCCACAGGTCTGACCGGATGAGCGCCTTCGGGCAGTGGGTGAAGGCCTCCTCGATCGAGACGACGACGCCGAGCTTCCGGACGCGTCCCTCGACGGCGCTCGGCGCCAGGAGGCCGGATCGTCGACGATCGCCGCGCGCCCGTTGACGCGAAAGGTGTCGCCCACCCGGGGATCAGGAACAGGAGCGCGATGCGAGGGTCGACCAGGAGGTTCGTCAGCGTGTCGGCGAGCCTGTTTCCCGGTCGCTCGGGGATCAGCAGCCGGCGATCGTCGAGGACCGCATGCAAGCCGGCGGGGTCGCCGCGCGGGGCAGATGTCAGACCGCCGTCGGGCGGAGGTGGCGACGCAGACGAGCGGCGGACACGCCCACGAACTGCCGCGGTCAGGTCGTTCGAGGCGGTCGGCGATCTTCCGCCACGATGAGATCGCTCGGCGCGCCGATGATCTCTCGCGAAGGCGATCCTCGCTCGTGACGGTCGACGTCGTGGCCACGCGCTCCCGGAGTGTAAGAGGCGCCCCAGTGCGCGACCGCCGGTCGCAGCCCCGGGGGTTATCGTCCGGAGCAGTCCGAGAGGAGGAGTGACCCATGGCGGTGTCGCGCGGGCGAGTGCAGTGTGGGGAGGGCAATTCACCGGGCGGGCAACGAGGCGGGTGAGCGCCGAGAGCGGACTTCTTCTGACCGACAGCGCCGAGTGACGTGTTTTGGCCTGGCAGCGACCTCGTGCGACCCGACCCGGAAGACGAGCCCGAGTGAGCTGATGGGCGGCCGCGCATATGCGGCGTGTTACGCGATGGCGTGCTCGCATGCGCTCGCCGGAGGCGGGGAGCCCGGCCGGACCGTTTGGCCGTGAGCGCCGTCTGCCACTTGCACGCCGCTCGAGGGGCGGCGGGTTCGGCGTGACCCGGATGGGATCTGGACGTGCACGGATCGGTGCCCGGGCTCGACCAGGCGGCGTTCGGAGCGCCTGGCGCGCGAGGGCGAGCAGGGATGCCCGGTCTCGAACGCCCTGCGCGGCAACGTCGAGGATCGTGCTCACCGCGACGCTCGACGCGTAGATCCGCGGGAACGCGCACTGGTTGGACAGGCATGACGACGGGTGCGATGGTTGCCGAGCCGGATCGAGCTGACCCGATGGGCCGGGCGCACTACGCCGCGCCGGGCCGCTCCCTCCGGGGCGGGAGGAGGAGCGGTGAAGCGGCACGAGGCTGAGGCAGCTTCTACCGTCGTGAACGAAGGCGTGCTCGGGGGAGCAGCGCTCCGGGGGCCGATCCGACGGGAAGAAGATCGTGTCCCGGAAGGCCGCCGCCGCGGAGCCGGCGGGGGCGCCGGACGCGACGCTTTCGGTTCTCGCGCATGGGGCCGGCGGGGAGCCGCGGAACAGCGCGGCGAGACCGGGACCCGCCAGCACTCTGGCTGAGGTCATGACGGTGGGAGACAAGAAGTTCTCCGCGATCCCCTCCGGCTTTCACCTACCTGGGGCTGCAGTTCATCGGACCACGACCTGACGATGGACAAGACCGGCGAGGCCGCTCGGCAGAGACCGGAGTCCCCGGTCCAGAGATGGTGGCGGGCCGTTGCCGGCCTCGACCTCGACTCGCTCTACGGCAAGGGCTGAACGAATCCGCACTCCGAGGCCTTCTATCAGGCCGATCTGCTCCACCTGAAGGCCGGCGGATCCGACGCGCGGACGCCCACGACGGCTTTCGACCTGCCGCGTCGGCGCCGCACCCCGTCCTCGGCGGCGATCCCGGACCCGCGGGAACGACGAGCTGCCACGTCGCACGTAGACGCGCCTCGCGTCTCGTTCGCTTCCACAACCGCGTGGTCGACACCCTCCCCGCTGCCACGCCGGCGGCGGTCAAGTTCATGCGAGCGCGGAAGACCGTCACCCGGCACTACCAGTGGATGATCAAGACGGACTTCCTGCCCCGGATCTGCGATCCGGCCGTCGTGAACGACGTCTTCAAGCACGGCCGCAGGCGTTCGAGGTGGGTGCGCCGCCCACCCAGATTCCGACCAATGCCGATCGAGTTCTCGATCGCCGCGTACCGGCTCGGACACTGCATGGTCCGGGCCGCGCGCAACTGGAACATCAATCTTCGACAACGGCGCGGGCACGCTCGGCTTCCTGTTCGCGTTTCTCGGGCAACGAGAAAGGCGACCCTCGGCGTGGGCAACAACCGGTTGCCGTTCATCTGGATCGCCGATTTCCGCAGGCTCTACAACTTCGGCCAGGCGGGCCGCTCGTGGACCGCGGTCGTGCCGGCCGCCAAGTTCCACTGCGGCGACGCGGATCGATCGCTTCAGCCTTGCCAGCACCCGCCATGGCGGCGGCAGGCGACGATCGGGCCGCCCAAAGGTGCCGATGAAGCTGACCCGCGGCGATCATCCGCAGTTCCGGAACCTGACCCGGCCAAGATGGTGAACCTCGCTACCGGGCCAGCAGATGGTGACGTTCCTGAAGAGCAAGAGGGTGAACGTGAAGGCCCTCACGGCCGCACAGATCCGCCAGGGCGCCTGGCGACGGCGCGGCTCCGCTCTGCAGGGCTCGTCAGACCGAGCGCGACGCCATCGATCGCCCGGACGCCGCTTCTGGTTCTACGTCCTCCGGGAGGCCGGAGCTGGACGGCGGTCAGCTGGCGGGCGTGAGATTGCGCGGATCGTCGCGGAGACGCTCCACCGCGCGATGGAGGGAGCTCGACGTCCATCAGACCGCGACCCCACGTTCAAGCCCGACCTCGGGCCGAACGCGAACACGTTCCGGATGGTGGATCTCCTCCTCTTTCGCGTTCGGCCCGGACGAAGAACCTCCCTGGAACCCGAACGGCGGTTAGCGGACAGAATCGCCTGTCGGGGCGGCGGTGGCCGGGAAGACCGGGCCGGCGCCGGCGCGCGTCTATTGATGTGCATCCGATCTCGCGTATGGAGGAGCATCACGCATGACTCGTCTTCAGCCGCATCGCCCCACCGTCGCGGCCGCGCTCGTCCTGACCGCCGCGACCGTGGCCCCTGCCGCACAGGCCGGCACCGGCCGACTTCGGCTCCGCGAGCGGCGTCGGCGACTCGGCGGTCGTCCAGACCTCTGTCCACGACACGCCGCTCGCGTGGACCCCGTCCGCGTCCCGGCCGCCGGCCTGAACCATGGCGGCGCGGGTCGTCGCTCTTGACCGCACCCAGCCGATCACCATCGCGTCGAGCAGCGGCACGAACTGGGTCGACGTCTTCACGGGCGCGGCCGCAGGCGCGCGTCATCGCGCGCGCCGCCGGCATCGGCTTCAGCCGCCGCGCGAACATCCGCCACCTGGGCGCACCACGCACCGTGCGATGTGGGCCCGGTCACTGTGGGCCGGGCCCTTTCGCAACGCCGGGGAAGATCCTCGCCGACGGACCGCCGTCATGTGGATGTACCCACCAGCATGGAGTGAGAGCCACATGTCCCGTCTTCACCGCCTTCGCCCCCTTGCAGTCGCTGGTCGCTTGCGACGGCCGCCCTGCTCGCCCCCTCGGCGCAGGGCCATGCCCGCTGCACCCGGCGGGGCCGGCCGGCGGCGCGAGCTGACCGTGATCGATCGGCACGCCCACGACACGCCGCTTATGCAGATCCGGTCGCCAGTCCCGACGACCACTCAGAACACAACGGGCCGTTGTCGCCAAGTCAGGATCGTGACACCGGCGGGACCGGCAACCGACTGGTATATGCGGTCTTCGCGGGCCGCTGGCAGCGTCGCTCATCATCGCCATGCGTCAGCCGGCCTGGGCCTCATGCGCCGCCGCACGCTGGCTGCCTGACTCGCACGTCCAGAGCACGCATGACGGCCCGGCCTCAGGTGGAGACCGGGCCTCGGCATCTCGATTGCGCCAGGAGGAGCTTGCCGACGACGCTCGTGTCGGGCGCCCGGGCACGATCCGGATGTACGGCTTCGGCGACTTCCAGCCGTCCGGATAGGTCTCCTTCGGCCTCGTCGTCCGAGACCGAGCCGGCGATGATCACGTCCTCGCCCTGCTGCCAGTTCACCGGCGTCGCGACCTTGTGCTTGGCCGTCAGCTGGAGCGAGTCGATCACGCGCAGCACCTCGTCGAAGTTGCGGCCCGGTCGTCATCGGGTAGACGAGGATCAGCTTGACCTTCTTGTCCGGGCCGATCACGAAGACGTTGCGCACGGTCTGGTTGTCGGCCGGCGTGCGCTTGCGCCGGATCGCCTCGACGTGTCGGCGGGCAGCATCCCGTAGAGCTTCGAGACGCTGAAGTCGGCGTCGCCGATGATCGGGTAGTTGGGCGCCGTGCCCCTGGGTCTCCTCGATGTCGTCCGCCCACTCTCGGTGGTTGTCGATCGGATCGACCGAGAGCCCGATGACCTTCACGTTCCGCGTGTCGAACTCGGGCTTGATCTTGGCCATGTAGCCGAGCTCGGTCGTGCAGACCGGCGTGAAGTCCTTCGGGTGCGAGAACAGCACCGCCCACGAGTCGCCGATCCAGTCGTGGAAATTGATCGTGCCCTCGGTGGTCTCGGCCTCGAAGTCGGGTGCGGTATCGCCGATCTGCAAACTCATGTTGTCCCCTCTCTTGCGTGTGCGCGCCCCTCGGCCTTCCCGGCGCATGCAGAAAGTCTACCTCTAATGGATCCAAAGTCGCCGAGGCGTCTCTCAGAGCGCCGAAACGGCGAGTGCGTCGATGTCGACGCGTGGCCGGTCGGCGGTGCGACGACGATCGATCCTGGCACGTGGATTCCGCCTGGCATCCGGCCCGGCGGAACCATCGCCGACGGGCGCCTCGACGGCTGATCACCGAGCCAGCCACCGATCGCGGCTGCGAGCCACTCGGCGGGTGAGCGCAGATGGGCGTGGTGGCCACCCGCCTCGAGCACGCGGATCTCCCAACCCGGGCGGCGGGCGGCGGCGGCGAGGGCGAAGTCCAGCCACACGTGGTGGTCGTCGCGGGCGTGCACGACGAGAACGGGCGCCGTGATCGAGCCGGCCAGGGCGTCGAACCGGCCCGGCCGGGCGAGCACTCGGGCGATACCGACAGCCCGGCCAGAGGTCGGCCGTGCGTGCCGGACCGGCGGTGGGTGCGGCGCAGGGAGCGCAGGAAGGCGATCCGGTGGCTCATAGTCGGCCTGCCGTCGCACGGCGGGTGCGGCTGTTCGGGCCACCGGGAACGCCAGCCGGTAGCACGACGCCGCCGAGGGCATGCGACGCGTCGGCGGCGAGATGGAGGGCAACGACGCCGCCCATGGAGTGCCCGATGACGATCGCTCCGGGCCTGACGACGCTTCGCGGCTACTGCAAGCGCCCGGGTCGAGTCGCGCGGAAGGCTTGGCTGTCCAGAGGTGCGCCGTGGGCCTCGAGCCGGGAGCGACCGCGTCCCAGTCGGAGGGGCCTCTCCCGAGTCCGTGCAGGCACACGACGCCGGCCGCGTTCTCCGTCGGCACGGCTACGCCTCGGGTGCGCCGCTCGCAGACGACCGTCCCGGCGGCGAGGTCATGCAGGCTGCGCCCGTCGGCCCGGCTGAGCGGCCAGAGCGAGTCGGCGACCCATGCTGGCCAGAAGACCCAGAAGGCCGCGCGCAGGTACATGAGCGCCCAACGACTGGCCCAGTCCGATCTCGATGCCGTCGAGGCGGCGGACGGCGATACCCACGGTGCGCTTCCCGACGGTCTGGCTCGTTCCAGAACCTGTGCAGCAGGGCCGAGTAGCACGGAAGCAGACAGACGATGAGCGGGACGATGCCGGTGACGGCGAGAGCGGCCGCGTCCACCCGCTGGCGTGTCCGGCTGGGGATCGGATGACGAGCACGAGCACGAGAATGGCCGCCAGCACGCAGAGCACGGCGAGATCGACGAGCCATGCGCCGACCCGTCGCCCGTAGCCGGCGAACGGCATCGAATCGGCGACCCCGGAGCGTCGGGGACGGCTCGCCCGCACGAGGGGCAGAACGACGCGTCCGGCGTGCAACGCCTCTCCGCAGACTCCGCAGTACCGCGGCAACGCGCTATAGGCTGCCGCGCGGCCTGACGATCACGACCGTTTCCGCGACGAGGTCGTGGAGCGTCTCGCGCTTGCCTTCCCATAAGGGCCACAGGGAATCGAGCACCCAGACCGGGAAGAAGACCCAGCACATCGCCCGCGCATAGAGCGCAGGAACGAGCGACCGAGCCTGATCTCCGTCCGGTCGACCCGCCTGACGGCGATCCCGACGGCGCGCTTACCGATGGTCTGCCCATGCCACAGCCCGTGCAGGAAGCGCCGAGTAGAGCGGCACGAGCAGGACGAGCAGGAGCCCCAGGCCCGTCTGGCCCGACTCCGTATCGGACGCGTCCGGGAAATAGACCGCGACGACGATGACCGCCACCACGAACAGGAGGCCGTACACGATGAGGCAGTCGATGGCCCAGGCCCCGACCCGCTGGCCGTAGGTGGCCATCGTCCCGAGGATCGTGCCGGCTTCGGGCGCGGGCGGACCTCCGACCCGTGGCCGGGGTCGGCCGTGCCCGGCGAGTAGGCGACGGCCGTTCCGGCAGGCTGCGCAGAAGGCGGCGTCCGGGCGCGAGTGCCTCGCCGCAGCGTCTGCAGTAACGCGCGCGTTCACCTCGCCAGTCAACCACATCGCCGCGCCGCCGACCCGGCTGCATTCCAAAGTGTAGGATTTGCCCGAGCGCCCTAGAATCCCCCTGGGATCCCGACGAAGGAGCGACGACATGAATGACACCGAAGTCTGGGCCGGATCGACGAGCTTGTCGCCGAGGAGCAGCAGCTGTTCGAACGCGAGGGAGCACCCGGAGCCCGGCGATCACGCCAGGCTCCAGGAGATCGCGATCTCGCTCGACCGCTGCTGGGACCTGCTGCGCCAGCGCCGGGCCCGCCGCGAGTTCATCCCGACCTGACGAGGCGCAGCCGCGGAGCGCCGACACCGTCGAGCACTACCGGCAGTAGGCGTTCGCCCCGTGTGCAGACCGGGCACGCGCTTCCGCCGCCGGACGATCGCGCGCTCGTGCACGATCTCCGCGTAGCGACGGATATTGGCGGCGGTGGGGACCGTTCTCGACCAACGCCGCGAGATAGGTCATTCCGCCGACGTAGTCCAGCTTGTTGACCGAGCCGAGCGCCTCGGCAGGACGGTCACCATCGCGGCAGGCTGGCTGTCGGCGACGAGCTGCATGATCGGCGTTGTAGATCAGTCGATGAGCGTCGCTGTGAAGTGATCTCCGCTCAGGAAGTCCGCGATCCGGTCGGCGGCGCCGTTGTCGAGCAGTAAGCCGCCGAGCACCGACTGCTCCGCCTCGACCGAATGCGGCGGAAGCTTCAGAGCTTCAATTTGGCTATCGTTGGGCATGCGAGGGAACGTCGGGAGCGCTGCGGTTGCATCTTAGCAGGTCGAAGCGTGCGCTATGCCTGCTGGATAGGAGAGATCAGTGGGCAGTGCACTGCGCAGATGCGGCGAACGTAAAGAGGGCCGTTGCCGGCCCCTGTTGCTCGTTTCCACACGCCTGTAACGAAACGCCGTCAGGCGGCCTGATTGCCGGTGGTATCGCCCAGCACGGTGACCGTGATGTGCGCCGCGACGTCGGTGTGCAACGCGATCGTCAGCGGGAAGTCGCCGACGTGCTTCAGCGGACCTTCCGGCATGCGGACCATGGCCTTTTCGACCGTGTGGCCGAGTCGCCTGCAGCGCTTCGACGATGTCGACGTTGGTCACCGAGCCGAACAAGCGGCCGTCGACGCCCGCCTTCTGCGTGACCTGTATCGTCACGCCCTCGAGCTTTTCGGCCTGCGCCTGCGCCTGCGCCAGCCTTTCGCCGGCGGCCTTTTCCAGCTCGCCGCGCTTTTCTTCGAGCAGCTTGAGGTTCTCCGGCGTCGCGCGCTTGGCCTTGCCTTGCGGGATCAGGAAATTGCGCGCGTAGCCCTGCCTGACCTTGACCACTTCGCCGAGGTCGCCGACGTTGAGCGACTTTTTCCAGCAATATGACTTGCATGGCGTGCTCCGTGTCAGTGCAGATCGGTGTACGGCAGCAGCGCGAGGTAAGCGCGCGCGCTTGATCGCCGTCGACAGCTGGCGCTGATAGCGCGCCTTGGTGCCGGTGATCCGCGCCGGCATGATCTTGCCGTTTTCCTGCACGAAATCCTTCAGGATGTCGATGTCCTTGTAATCGATTTGCTTGACGCCCTCGGCGGTAAAGCGGCAGAACTTCTTGCGCTTGAACAGGTTGTTGCCGCGTTCGCGCTGCTTGCCATCCTTGCCTTTACCTTTGCCTTTGGCGTTTCTTCCCATGGGACGGGGCATGTCAGTTTCCTTCGCTTGGTTTCTCGAGCTTCAGATCGAATTCGTTTACGTGCAGCGCGACGGTGATGCCGGTGCGGTAGCGGCGAGCAAGAAAGCCGCGTGCAGCGGAGCTCGCGCGCCGGGCGCGACGTCGGCGATGTTCCTTGCGACCGGACCCAGCGCCACCGCGGCGAGCTCGCACGCCACCCGGCGTTCGCTGCCCGCCTCGACCTGCGTCGACTCGTGCGCCAGCTCGAAATCGAGCGCCGGCACGCCGGCCGGCGTGAAGCGCAGCGAGTCGCGCGACTGCAGGCGCGCGTCGAGCGTCACCGAGTTGGCCTGCATCCGCTAAAGCGCCGTCAGGTCGGCGCGGGCGTCGGCTGCGACTTCGGCCAGCGCGGCCGCAGGCGAGCAGCCGATGCCGCGCGGGCGCCGCTGCGCCGTCCGCCGGGACAGCGACCGGGACTTCTCTTCCTTCATCATCGGCGACAGGCGCGACCACGGCCTCGCGCATCGCGACGATCAGGTGGCGCAGCACCGCGTCGTTGAACTTGAACGCGTGCTCGAGCTCGGTGAGCGTCGGCGCGTCGCACTCGATGTTCATCAGCACGTAGTGCGCCTTGTGCACCTTGGCGATCGGGTAAGCGAGCTGGCGCCGGCCCCAATCCTCGAGGCGGTGGATCCTGCCGCCGCCGGCGGTGACCATCGCGCGGTAGCGCTCGACCATCGCGGGCACCTGCTCGCTCTGGTCGGGATGCACGATAAATACGATTTCGTAATGACGCATGCAGACTCGCTCCTTGTGGACGTTGGTTGGGCGAACGGCCGCTTTGGTTGCGACGCGTTGCCGGCGGCCTCCCCGTCTGCGGCGGGTGAGGCAAGGAACCTGATAATTATAGTATGAATCGCCAGATAAGACAACGGCTTAGGACCCACTCGGAGCACGAGGCTGCCTGACGCTTAGCTGGGCGGAAGCGGGACGGGCGCGGGGGCCGGTGTCGTTCCAGCGGTCCGATTCGCGGCGCCGCGGCCGCCAGCGCCGAATCGCGCTCGCGCCTTGGGCAGCGCCGCCAGAGCCTTGACGTTAGCGTAGAACCGGCCAAGGTCGCCGCCATTCGCGGCCAGCAAGGCGTGGAACTCCGGAACCTTCTGAGAATAGAGTCCGACCGCGGCCAGATTCGCGTTGCTGGGCCCTTGCGCGAACCAGCCGTCGTACGCGGCGAAGCCACCCCATTCTTTTTCAGCGCGTCGTACGACAGCACGCATCGACGCAAAGGCGGCGGCCTTGCCGGCGCGCTTCTCTTCGACGCTGGCGGCGACTTGCGTAGAGCGTCGCGAGCTCGCTGCGCGCGCGTCCGACCAGGGTCCGGAATCCGTCGCGATAGCGCTGGCTGGTGTTGAACTGCGCCGCCAGCGCCGGGTCGTTCTGCGCCGCGAGCCAGCGGCCGATCCCCTCCTCCTCGACCGCCACGGCAAAGGATTCGTTGAATACCGTGTCGTCCTTCGCGTACGCGACCTGGTGCGCAAGCTCGTGGAAGATCGAGCCGCGCGACCTCGGTGTCCGGGTAGCGGATGACTGACGACAGCATCGGATCGTTGAAATAGCCGAGCGTCGAATACGCGGGCACGCCTCCGACGTAGACGTCGTCGCCGGTCGAGGCAAGCTGCGCCGCTTCTGGCGCGGGCGCGGCCTCGTCGAAATAGCCGCGGTAGTTCACGCATCCGGCCACCGGGAAGCACCATTGGCGCGGCTCGAGCGAAAGCTCCGGCGTCGCGAAGACGTTCCAGAGCACGAATCGGCGCCCGAGATCGGTGTAGCTGCGATAGCTCGCGGTTGTCGGGCAGCGCGAGCTCGCGGCTCGCGTAGTCGCGGATCGCCAGCACCCGCTCGAGCTTGCGTTTGCAAGGCCGGGTCCTCGGTGGTGAGCGAGGATGGCGGGAATCCGGCTGGGCACGCTCCAGCAAATCGAACTGGCCGCGAATGCCTTGCCAGTAATAGCCGGCGGCCGTGCATCACCCAAGCAACGAGAGGAAGCAGCAACGACGCTATCCGCGCGAAGCGGTCTTAACGCGGTGCGCTGCAGCACGCACGGCAGGTGTTTGGCTATCCATCGAAAGGATGAGTAGATCAATGTCGCAAAGTAATATAGTAAACGCATCTTTCGCTGTTTGGAGCACTCCCATGCCGTCCTTGCCGGTGGTGTTGTTGCTGACGCTTTTGCTGCTTACCTGCCCTCTTGCGACAGGCGCGCCCATCGTCAAGTGCCAGCGGCGACGACGGAAGCATTTTCTATCAGGATTCCCCGTGCAAGACCGGCATAGAACTGCGGGATTTCGATATTGACCTCCGCGACGCTCAGCGTGGTTCCCGGCTCGCCGGTCACGACCACCGCCGCCGGGTACCGGGCGCCGCGCCCGCGCGGAGCCGGTCGCCCGCCGCTTCACCCGAACAGAAGATCAGCTCGGGCAATGCGTCCGGAGCGCCGGTTTATCCACACCGGCATGTCCGAGGCGGAAGTGCTTCGACGGATCGGCAAGCCGCGAGTGGACAGGCACGTCGGCCGCAAGCAGGGCAAGGATGGCAAGCAGCTGGTCGTACCTTCCGGCAGCGGGAGACCCGGACACCATCACCACGGTGACCATTGTCGGCGGACAGGTCGCCAACGTCGAGCGCAAAATCGTGCGTTGATCGATGCGCGCTGCGATCCAACGCGCGTGCGCGAGGCGGTGGTGACGGTCGACGATCGCGCCGTAGCCAGGATCGGCGTCGGTCCTCCTGGTCTTATGCGGCGTCGCGCCGTCGGATTCAATCGCCGGAGCCGATTGGCTGGCGCACAAGATCGTCGCCTTACGCATCTTCTGACGACGACGCCGGCGTCATGAATCGCTCGGTGCGGACAACGGCGGTGAGATTCTCGCGGTAAGCCAGTTCACCCTCCATGCGTCGACGAAAAGGGCGCCCGCCCGTCCTACAGTGGCGCGGCGGCGCCGGAGGTCGCACGGCCGATGTTCGATGCTTTCGTCGCCGCGCTCGAGCGCGAACTCGGCCGCCCGGTCGCAGACCAGGCGTGTTCGGCGCGCACATGCAGGTCAGTTTGACCAACGACGGCCGCGGTCACGCTCTGGATCGACTCCGCAACGCGCGAATAAGCGTAACTCGCGGCGGCACTGCAAAGCGACTGCGGTCGAGCTGCGGAACGATGTCGAACGATCCCGACAAGGTGCGATGCACGGGACGCTTGTTCGCGAATTTCCAGCATCCGCGTCCGCTGCTCCAGCGGAAAGCTCTCCCGTGACATGAATATCGCTGACGCATCCGGTACACACGTCGTGCTCTCCTCGTGGTCCACCTCGACCTTCGAGCGCGGCGCAGCGCGATGACCCAGCTGCGCGGGCGTACAGCGTCAGCGTGGAGCGCGGTGCACGCCGCCAGCGCGGCATCGAGCAGCTCCGTGCGGGTCGGGCCCAGGTCCTCGCCTCCAGCATCGCGACTTCGTGTCGGCAGGATCACGTGCGGTCGTGATCTCGATCTGCTGGGCAGATCGTCCGCGACGCGCGCCTTGCGCCGTTCGAACCGCCCCGTAGTTCTGGCCGTCACCGTCAGTTCCGCTTGCTCGCGGCGCTATCCTTTGTCAGAGCTGTAGCGGCCGGGGCCGAATGCCGCCACCATCAGCATGCCGCCCATGATCACGACATTCTTCCAGGAACTGGATCTTGTTCATCGCGGCCTGAGCACCCTCCATCGTCCAGGAAATTGTGATAGACCAGCGACACGGGGATGATGAACAGGAAAGCAGGAGCGCAGCCCAGCGCGCCTTCCAGCCGACCACCAGCAGAAGCCCGGCACCCAGCTCGATGAGCGATGGTCAGAACCGGCGAGTACTTCGGGCATGGGCAGGCCCTTGCCGGTGATGTTCGCGACCAAGCCCGAATAGCCCATAAGCTTCTGAAGCCCGACAGCACGAAGATCGACCCAGCAGAATACGACCCGCCAGCGCCAGCGCATCCGATTGGTTCTTCATCGCTTCTCCGAAGTTGGTCAGGAACTTCCGGTCGGCAGGACCGCACTGCGGATCGAGCGGCGGAACGCGAGGAACCGCGATCGCCGGGCGACTGACGACGCGCCAATGAGCCGCGTCAATTGTCAGGATCACCAGCGCGCGGTCAATCCGAGCAGCCATGCCTACCGGCTCGGTGCCGCGCGGTTGAGGCGCGCCTGATAGCCGACATCGACGTCGAAGCCTTTCCTGACCGTGTAGATTGCGCCGACGCGCCGCCACCGACGTGCCACTCGGACCGCGTGTTATCGACATTGGTATCCGCGATGAGTTCCGCCACGAGCACGCGCCATGACTCGTTGAGGGTCCACAACGTTGCCGTGGAAGCGTGATAAAGGTCGCGGCGCTCGTTCGGATCGAAACGGTTTCTTGTGTAGCCGATATTCGAGTGGATGGCGAACGGCGCGAGATCGACGCTGGCGATCAGAACCCCTTGATAGGTCGGCTTGCCAGCGCCCAGGCCGCGGTCAGCATCGCCCGTCGGCACGGTGAGGGCCGCCCGCACGGCCAGGCTGAGCTTGTCGCGTTCGAAAAACGCCACTTGATGCCGACCGCGGTGTCGCCGGCGCCGCGAGCATGCACGGCATTCCCGTCGATGGTCGATCGCTGGTCGAGCCACGTGGAGCGCAGGATCGCGTCGAGCTGAGGCAAGACTCCGTAGGATAGCTGCGGGCCGAGCTCGAACGAACGATCCGACCCGTCGCGCGTCCACGCGTTGCCGATCTCGAGCTCGAACTTGCCGCTGCCCTGCGTGTGCCGTGTCGTCGCTGATCAGCGGATGCGCCGCGTGAGCCATCACCGGCAGCGCAAGGATCAGCAACAGGCGCTTCGGATGCCCCATCATAGCGACATCGGCAGCTACACGAGACTAGAGCTTGTACGCGCGCTTCGCCAGGCCATAGGCGAGCTCGGGCGCGAGCTCGAAAGCCTCGTCCTCCTCGATCTTGTGCTCGGCCACGAGTTGGCGCGAGGAAACGGCAGTCCATCCGCCGCGCCACGTCGTGACGCGCCGGGATCGACAGGAAGGCGCGCGTGTCGTCGTTGAAGCCGACGGTGTTGTAGAAGCCCGGCGGTCTCGGTCGTCTGCTCGCGAAAGCGCAGCATGCCCTCGGGGCTGTCGTGAGAACCACCACGGCGGACCGAGCCTCAGAATCGGATAGTGCCCGGCCAGCGGCGCGAGCTCGCGCGAATACGCCGTCTCGTCCAGCGTGAAAAGAATCAGGGTCAGATCGCGCTCGTTGCCGAAGCGATCGAGCAGCGGCTTGAGCGCGCGGACGTAATCGGTGCGCGTCGGGATGTCGGCGCCCTTGTCGCGGCCGAAGCGCGTGATGCACCTGCGGGTTGTGATTGCGGAACGATCCCGGATGGATCTGCATCACCAGGCCGTCGTCGAGGCTCATCCTCGCCATCTCGGTCAGCATCTGCCCGCGAAACGCTTCGGCTTCCGCGGCGTGGTCGCTGCCCTCGAGCGCCTTCGGCCAACAGGCGCTTCGCATTCCGCGTCGCCGAGATCCGAGGTCTGCGCGGTCGGATGCCCGTGGTCGGTCGACGTCGCGCCCATGGTCTTGAAGAACGCGCGGCGGTTGCGATGTGCGGCGAGATAGCCGCGCCAGCGTCTGGCTGTCTTCGCCGGCAAGCTCGTCCGAGATTCTGCGACGTTGGCGGCGAAGCCCTCGAACTCGGGATCGACGACGGATCCGGCCGGTACGCGGTAATGACGCGCCCTTTCCAGCCGCTGCGCGCGAAGCTTTGCGTGGTGCGCGAGCGGGTCGAGCGGCGACTCGGTCGTCGCGATGACTTCGATGTTGAAGCGCTCGAACAACGCGCGCGGACGGAATTCGGGCTTGGCGAGGCAGTCGTTGATCTGATCGAACGATGCGGTCCGCCGACTCGGGCGTCAGCCGCTCGCGCACGCCGAATACCTCATGGAACGCGTGATCGAGCCAGATGCGCGTCGGCGTTCCGCGAAACAGACGGTAGTTGGCCGCGAAACGTGCGCCAGATCTTTGCGCGCATCGTGCTCGACCGCGCCGCCGTCGCGGCGCGGGATCGCCGAGGTCCTCGAGCTTGACGCCCTGGCTGTAGAGCATCCGGAAAACGTAATGGTCCGGCGTGATGAGCAGCGCGGACGCGTTGGTGAACGGCTCGTTGTCGGCGTACCACTGCGGATCGGTGTGACCGTGCGGGCTGACGATGGGCAGATCCTTGACCGTCGCATAGAGCGCGCGACTCAAGTCCCGCTGCATCGGGTCGGAGGAAAACAAGCGATCGGGGTGCAGCGAAAGTGGAATCATGTCGAATCCTGGGGCGAGTCGATCGCTGAAGTCAACTCAAGCAACTGAGCGCGTCGCTTGGGCAACGGTGCGTGCTGCGCCGGCAGCGAACAGCGACGTCAGCCAGGTGCTTACGCGGCCGGCGAAGCGTTGATCCGCCGGCAGATCATCGCCGAAGATCGCGCGTATGCCCAACAGGCCCGCGCCAGCGCCGCCGGCTCGCCGCCGTCGTGGACTCCGCTGTCGGCGGCAATGCGCGCGAATTCGTCGGCCAGCGGATCGGAAACCTTGATCGCGCGTCCGGCTTCATCGCGGCCGCTGACGTAGCGCATCCAGCCGGCGACCGCGAGCGCGAGCAGATCGATCGTGCCGTCCCGCGTTCAGGTTGTCGCGCGACGGTGCCGAGCAGGCGCTGCGGCAGTTTCTGCGAGCCGTCCATCGCGATCTGCTGCGTGCGGTGCGGCAACGCCGGATTGCCGAAGCGCGTGATCAGCGCTTGCTGGTACGCACGCGACATCGACTCCCCGCGGCACCGTCAACGTCGGAGCGACCTCGTCGCGCCATCAGCCGTCGCATGAATGCGACGAAATCGGGTTGCGCCGCGACCTGGTAGATGAACTCGTGGCCGGCAAGAAATCCGAGATAGGCGAATGCCGAATGGCTGCCGTTGAGCAGCCGCAGCTTCATCGCTTCGAACGGCGCCACGTCGTCGACCGAGTTCCGCGCCTGCCTGCTCCCATCGCCGGCCGTCCGGCGACGAAATGGTCCTCGATCGCCCACTGCTTGAACGGCTCGTGCATGACCGGCGCGGCATCGTGCATGCCGAGCGCGGCGTCGTTATCGGCGATGTCGGCATCGGTCGTCGCCGGCACGATGCGATCGACCATGGTCGAAGGGAAGCTCGCGTGCTCTTCGATCCAGCGCGCGAGCACCGGGTCGCGCGCTTCGGCGAACGCAAGCACCAGGCCGCGAACCAGCGCGCCGTTGTGCGGCAGGTTGTCGCAGCAGAGCACCGTCAACGCGCGCGCCGTGCGAGCGCCGACGCGCGTCGAGCGCCGCGACGATCAGGCCGACCGCGCCTTGCGGCTGCTCCGGATGCGCCAGATCGTGCACGACATCTGGATGCGCGGAAGTTGAGCTCGCCGGTCGCCGGATCGTGACAGTAGCCCTTCTCGGTAATGGTCAGCGACACGATCCTGGTCTCGGCCGCGGCCAGTCGCGTCTCGACCTGCTCGCGCTGATCGCCCAGGAACAAGACCTCGCGAACGCTGCCGATGATGCGGCGGCGAATCCCCGCCGGGCTTTTTTCAACCGCCGTGTAGAGGCCGTCCTGCGGCGCGAGCCGGTCGCGAACATCGGCCGAGCGCAGGCTGACGCCGCAGATGCCCCAGTTGCCTCCGATCGAGCGCGAGTGCGTCGTCGCTGAACACGGCGGTCTGCGCGCGGTGGAACGCGCCGATGCCGAGATGGACGATGCCGATACCGATGCTGCGCGGGTCGTACGCCGGCCTGGCAACCGCCGCCGGCAGCGTCAGCAAGCGTCGCCAGCGATAGCGTTCTCACTGCTCGGCCCCCTTGTACGCTCTGTGCGACGCCATCGTTTGCGTGTCGGCCTCTTGCCGCGATCTGCATCGCGCGATCCCCGCGCTGCGCGAGGGCGACTCGCGCGTCATCGGCTCACAGCGGCTGGCTGCGGATGCTCTTTGACGCGGGAGACGAGCTGCGTCGGATTGACGAAGCGGAGCGCGATCAAGCAGCCAGGCCAGCGTCACGAGCATGTACACCATCGCCATCGCATCCACCGATTGCGGCGCACGCACGCCGGCCGCGAACACCGCGTAATAAAGCGCGACGACCAGCGTCTGCGAATCCGGACCCGCGGTCAGGAAGGTGAGCTCGAACAGCGCGATCGTGCGCACCAGCACCAGCAGCGACGCGCGCGAGGATGCCGGGCCCGAGCAGCGGCACCAGGATGTGCCAGAACATGCGCGCCGGTGCCGGCGCCGAACACGCGCGCCGCCGACTCGAGGTTGGGATCGATCTGCTCGATGAACGGCGTCATCACCAGGATGACGAACGGCGCCGCCGGAATCAGATTGGCGAGGATGACGCCGTAGATCGTGCCCGCGAGCTGCAGCTTGTACAGCACGGTCGCCAGCGGAATGCCGTAGGTGATCGGCGGCACCATCAGCGGCAGCAGGAACAGCAGCATCAGCAGCCGCTTGCCGGGAAATCGCGCCGTGCAAGCGTGTACGCGGCCGGCACGCCGATCAGCAGCGCCAGCAGCGACGACCGCGAACACGACCTCCACCGTCACCCACGAGCACGCGAGTCGAGCTGGAACTCCTTCCACGCCGCGATGTACCAGGTCGTCGTCCATCCTTCCGGCAGCCATGTTCCGAGCCAGCGCTTGCGCAAACGAGCTGGTGGCGACCGCGGCGATCATCAGCGCGATGTTGACGACGAACAGCGTCATCAGTGCCGAGCAGCAGCCCGCGCCAGGCGCGGTCGAACCAGTCCGAGGCCAGCGTTCGGTTCATGCAGTCTAGCCTTTGCCTCCGGAAACCGGGCCGCGATAGAACAGGTTGCGCAGTCCCGAGCACCGCGGCGACGATGATCAGCTGCACGAAGCCCATGATCATCGCGATCGCCGAGGCCAGCGAATAGTCGTATTGCTCGAACGCCGCCTCGTACGCGGCGATCGAAATGACCCGCGTCGGTCCCGCGGGCGAGCCCAGCAGCACCGCGGACGGGAACACCGAGAACGCCTGCACGAAGGCGAGGCAAAAGCACATCGCCAGTCCGGGGCGAGCAGCGGCAGATAGATGTGCCGGAATTGCGACTTCGGATCGGCGCCCAGCGTCGAGGCTGCGCGCGCGAGCACCGGGTCGATGCCGGTGATGTACGACAGGATCAGCAGGAAGGCGAAAGGGAACCCCGAGATCACCAGCGAGATCAGCACGCCCCAGTAGTTGTGCGTCAGGCGGATCGGCCCTGTCGTACAGATGGAAGAACTGCAGGAACTGCGACAGCCAGCCCTTGGGCCCGAAGTAGGTCAGCATGCCTTCGGCGATCAGCACCGTGCCCAGCGTGATCGGCACCACGAGGATGGTCGTCACCCAGCGCTGGTAGCGCGACTTGACGCGCATCTTGTAGGCGATGGGCATGCGCGAAGCCGACGTTGATCGAGCGTCGCCGGCAGCGCGAGCTTGAGCGTCGTCCAGATCGTCGGCCACAGGTTGTCGGTGGTGAAGAAATGCGAATAGTTGGCAAGCCACCCGCCCTCCTTCGGATTGAACGACAGCTACCAGCCCGTAGAGGAACGGATAGACGAACAACGAGCAACATGAACGCCGCCGCCGGCACCACCAGCAGCAGCGCGCGGTCGAACTTCGCGCCAGGCGTCGGTGCGGGCGCTGCGGTCGCGGATGTCATTGCAGGACGGTTGATTCGACGGGATAGACGAGCGCCCGCTCGACCGGCACGTGAACGCGGACGGCGTCGCCCAGCTTGGTCGTAACCGGTCCGCGGACATGCAAGCAGCGTGCCGGACGGCGTCACGACGTCGAGCAAGCGAATCGCGGCCGCTGTACTCGACGTTCTCCACCTTGGCCGAAATGGTGTTGAGGCCGCCGGGCCCTCGCCGACGTAGATCTCTTCCGGGCGGATCGCGACCGCCGCGCGCGAGCCATTGAGCGGCTGCTTGCGCACGCCGGCGAGGCCGATGTCGGAGCCTTCGAGAACGACACGCGTCGCCGTCCTCGCGCTCGACGGCAAGCTCGAGCACATTGCGATAGCCCATGAAGCGCGCGACGTGCAGATTCGCCGGCTGCGAATAGACCTCCGGCGGCGCGCCGATCTGCTGCACGACGCCGTCCTTCATCACCACGATGCGATCGGCGAGCGACAAGGCCTCGTCCTGGTCGTGCGTCACGTAGATCGTCGCCCGGTCGAGCTGACGGTGGATGCGGCGTATCTCGGCGCGGGTCTCGATCCGCAGCTTGGCGTCGAGGTTCGACAAGCGGCTCGTCCATCAGGATCAGCGGCGGCTCGATGACGATGGCGCGCGCGATCGCGACGCGCTGCTGCTGGCCGCCGGAAAGCTGGCCGGGCAGCTTGTGCTCCTGACCGGTGAGCTGAACGAGCTTGAGCGCGTGCGCCGACCCGCGGCGCGATCTCGGCCGGCGCGTACGCCGCGCATGCGCAATCCGAAGCCGATGTTCTTGGCCACGGTCATGTGCGGAAACAGCGCGTAGTTCTGGAACACCATGCCGAAGCCGCGCTTTTCCGGCGGCAGCGTGTCGATGCGCTGCTCGTCGAGCCAGATGCTGCCGCCCGAAAGCTGCATCAGACCGGCGATGCAGTTGAGCGCCGTCGACTTGCCGCAGCCGGAGGGCCCGAGCAGGCAGATGAACTCGCCGCGCCTGACCGTCAGCGTCAGCTCGTTCAGCGCCGCGAAGGCACTGGCCGCCGGCGCCGGCGAACCGGCGCGTGACGCGGTCGAGCTTGAGTTCGCTGAAATCGTGCTTCATGCGCGCGCCTCGCCGCGTCACTTGGTTTTCTGGGCGCCGACCTCGCTGTCCCATTTGCGGAACGCCTCGACGACCGCCTTGGCTTCGAGTGTCGGAACGTGCGGATACTGCGCCAGCCATCCTTCGTATTCCGGCCGGCCGAATTCCTTGATCGCGTCCTGGCTTTCCTTCGGCGCCATCGACAGCGGAACATTCTTCACCGATGGCCCGGGATAGAAATAACCCTTGTCGTAGGTCAGCGCCTGCGCTTCCGGCTTGAGCAGATAGGCCATCAAGTCCAGCACGACGGCCAGCTTTTCAGGCGGCACGCCCTTGGGGATCGCCATGTAGTGGGCGTCGTTGACCCAGGTCATGTTCTTGAACGGCGTCACCTTGAAGTGCTTGGGGACGATGCCGAGGATGCGCGGATTCAGGTCCCAGCCGGTCATGCGTGACGGTCATGTCGCGCGAGCCTTCGCCCAGCTCCTTCATGATCGCCGCCGGTGCCGGTGGTGTAATACTCGATGCAGCGAGTCGAGCTCCTTCAGAAACGCCCAGGTCTTGTCCCAACCCTTGGCCGGGTCGCGCGGATCCTTGTCGCCGAGCAGATACGGCAAGCCCATCAGGAAGGTGAAGCCCGGGCCCGAATTGGCCGGCCGCGCATAACCGAAGCGGTTGGGGTTCGCCTTGCACCACGCCAGCAGCTCCGCCGGAGTGGTCGGCGGCTGCTTGACCTTGTCGGGGTTGTATTCGAGCAGCGGTCCGGCGGGCATGAAGGTGACCACGAGCGCCTCGCCCTGCGCCAGATCCTGCATCTTCTGCGCCGCGGGCAGATAGTTGTCCATCACGCCTGGGAATTTTGCCGCAGTGATCGGGCAGCAGCTTGACCCAGAGCCCTGGTCGATGCCGGCGGACAAGGCGACGACACCGGTGAGCACGAGATCGATATCGCTGCGTCCGGCGCCCTGCATGGCCTTGAGCTTCGCCGGCAGCTCGGGCGCAGGCGCCTTGGTGAAATTGACCTTGGCCACCAGATTCGGATTCTTTGCCTGGTACGCCTCGATCGCGCCCTGCGTCAACGCGAGATCGCCGGCGACGTCGACGACGCTTGATCGTCACCGGGCTTTTGGCAAGGGCGGCGTTTGCGCAGCGGCGCCGACAGCAGGCGATCGCCAACAGAATCCCAAGCGCAGCACCGCACATCGCGCCCGCGGCAGCTTGCTACAGCGCACTTACTGGAAGAATTCGTGTTCAATGCATCTCCTCATGTCCGGCGTCAAGGCTCGATGACAGATGCTATCCGTTGGCCAAGGCGCTCCCATCTGTCATCCTGCTCATGTTGCAACGAGCGATCCAGCAACGTCGCGCTTGCCTCAACGCGCATGACACGATCCGCTCGACGCGATGCGCAGCCGTTGCATCGCTGCGACGCTGAGCGCTGCCTGACGGATGCGTCACTTCGTTTTTGCGCTCCAACCTGCTGATCCCAGATCCGGAACGCTCTCGACCTGCGCCTTGGGCTCGCAGCGACTGCGTATGCGGAAACTGCGCCAGCCAGCCTTCGTACTCGGGACGGCCGTATTCCTTGATCGCGTCCTGGCTCTCTTCGGCGCCATCGACAGCGCTCACGTTCTTGACCGCGGGGCCCGGATAGAAATAGCCCTTGTCGTAGGTGTAAGCCTGCGCCTCCGGCGTCAGCAGATACGCCATCAGATCGAGCACCGCGGCGACCTTCTCCGGCGGCACGCCCTTCGGAATCACCATGTAGTGCGCGTCGTTGACCCAGGTCATGCCCTTGAACGGCGCCACCTTGTAAGATCTTGGGCACGATGCCGAGCACGCGCGGATTGATGTCCCAGCCGGTCATCGTCAGCGTGATGTCGCGCGAGCCTTCGCCGAGTTCCTTCATCACCGCACCGGTTCCGGTCGGGTAGTACTCGATGCAGCTGTTGAGGTCCTTCAGGTACGCCCAGGTCTTCTCCCATCCGTTCACCGGGTCCTTGGGATTCTTGTCGCCGAGGATGTACGGCAGGCCCATGATGAAGGTGCGGCCCGGTCCGGAGTTGGCCGGCCGCGCGTAGATCAGGCGGTTCGGGTTGGCCTTGCACCACGCCAGCAACTCGGCCGGCGTCGTCGGCACCTGCTTGACCTTGTCCGGGTTGTACTCGACCAGCGGCCCCGCCGGCATGAACACCACCGCAATGCCGTAATCGTGCGCCAGCTCCTGCATCTTGGCGGCCGCCGGCTGATAGTTCGCGATCAGGTTCGGAAACTTTGCCGGCGTGGTCGGGCAGCATTTTCATCAGCACGCCCTGCTCGATGCCCGCGGCCAGAAAATCGGTGCCCGTCAGCACCAGGTCGATATCGCTGCGGCCCGCACCCTGCATCGCCTTCAGCTTGCCCGGGAGCTCCGGCGCCGGCGCCTTGGTGAAGTTGATCTTGGACGATCAGCGTCCGGATGCTTCTTCTGGTAGGCGTCGATCGCGTCCTGCGTCAGCGCGAGGTTGCCGGCGACATCGACGATGTTGATCGTCACCGGCGCCGCCGGAAGCGGACTCGCGATGGTGAACAGCGCGGCGCAGCGCGCGCTCGCGCAAAGCAGCGCCCGGCGTGCGGCACCGAAATTCGATTCGACTGTACTCATGCTTACTCCTCCTCTAGAAATCGATTTTGGATCGGGTACGACTGAACGTTCGTGTCGGTCGTGCGCGGCGGTCGCGCCACGCTCGTGCAAGCTTGCTGATCATTCTTCTGTTTTCGAGGTGTCACGCGGTTGGCAGCATTGTCCGCCTGCCGCGCTGCGCACTGCGATGGCCTCGTCGCTTTCTGCGCCTGCGTCGTTCCTTCAGGCCCCGCTCGAATTCCCGCACCACGCGCGCGATGTGGCGCCGCATCGCGGCGCGCGCTGCCGGCGCGTCGCGAGCGGCAATCGCCTCGAGCGATCGCGGCATGATCGCGGATGGTCTGCTGCGCCAGTTCGGGAGTGTGAAAATGCTGCTGCATCCGTCCCCACAGCTCCGCGCGCTGCTTCCACAGTCCTTCGACGACCAGCTCCAGCGAACCGTTGCCGGTAGCCTTCGCAAGCCGCAGATGAAAATCGCGATCGCTGTCCTCGCGGACGCCGAAATCGTCGACGTTGCGACTCCATGCGTTTGACGGCTCTCTCGCATGCGCTTCGATGTCGTGCTCGCTGGCCATTGGCGGCCGCCAGCGCCGCGATTTCACCCTCGATCAGCTTGCGCGCGTTCAGCAGCTCGAACGGACCGGGTCCAACGTCGCGATCCCGCGTGCCCGCAGAGGCAGCCGAGGCGGTCACGAAGATGCCGGTGCCGATGCGCACCTCGACCAGCCCGCCGATTTCGAGCGAAATGATCGCCTCGCGCACCGACGCGCGACTCACGCCGAGCTTGGTCGCCAGCTCGCGCTCGGCCGGAAGACGGGAGCCCGGCTGGAATTCGCCGGCTGGCAATCAGGCTCGGCGATCTGGTCGGCGATCTGCCGGTACAGGCGGCGCGGCTCGACAAGCTGCAAAGGCAACGGGGATCTCCTCCAAAGATGGTCAGCGCGCCTGCTGTTCGCGACCGCCATAATAAACCGCGACCGCGTTGAACCGCATGTTAACCCGACGGCTATACTGTGGTCAAGTGGTCGAACCACCGTACCACCCAAATCGCGCTAATCTCTCGCGTGAGCTGGGCCGGTGCGTGGATTTTCTCGCCGCGATGTTCCTAGTCCCCTAGTCCATGGTGCATGCATGAAAATAACCAGCTGCCGCGTCATCGTCTGTTGCCCGGGCCGCAATTTCGTCACGCTGAAAATCGAAACCGACGCAGGGCGTGCACGGCATCGGCGACGCCACCCTCAACGGTCGCGAGCTCGCTGTTGCGACTCGTATCTCACCGATCACGTCGTTCCGACGCTGATCGGTCGCGATCCGGCGCGGATCGAGGATATCTGGCAATACCTCTATCGCGGCGCGTACTGGCGGCGCGGACCGGTGACGATGAGCGCAATCGCCGCCGTCGACACCGCGCTGTGGGACCTCAAGGGCAAGATCGCGCGGAATGCCGCTGTACGAATTGCTCGGCGGCGAAGAGCCGCGACGGCGTGATGGTCTACGGTCACGCCAATGGCAAGGACATCGCCGCAACGCTCGACGAAGTCGCGCGCTACATCGATCTGGGCTACAAGGCCATCCGCGCGCAATCCGGCATCCCGGGGCTCGCGTCGACCTACGGCGTCGCCAAGGACCGGCTGTACTACGAGCCGGCCGACGCCGCGATCCCGACCGAAAACGTCTGGTCGACCGCGAAGTATCTCGATCATGCGCCGAAGCTGTTCGACGCCATCCGCGCGCGCTTCGGCTTCGATCATCACATGCTGCACGACGTGCATCACCGACTGACGCCGATCGAGGCCGGCGCGGCTGGGCAAGTCGCTCGAGCCGTACCGGCTGTTCTGGATGGAGGATCCGACGCCGGCGGAGAACCAGGAAGGCTTCCGGCTGATCCGCCAGCACACGGTGACGCCGATCGCGGTCGGCGAGATCTTCAACACGATCTACGACTGCCAGACGCTGATCACCGAGCAGCTGATCGATTTCATCCGCGCCACGGTCGTTCACGCCGGCGGCATCACGCATCTGCGGCGAATCGCCAACCTGGCGGAGCTCTATCAGGTGCGAACCGGCTCGCCACGGCGCGACCGACCTGTCACCGGTGTGCATGGGCGCGGCGCTGCACTTCGATACTCTGGGTGCACAACTTCGGCATTCAGGAATACATGCGCCACACGCCCGAGACCGACGCGGTGTTCCCGCACGCGTATCGCTTCGAGAACGGCTATCTGCACCCCGGCGAGGCGCCGGGACACGGCGTCGACGTCGATGAGAAGCTCGCCGCCAGATATCCGTATCGTCCGGCCGCGCTGCCCGTCAATCGCCTCGAGGACGGCACGCATGTGGAATTGGTGAAAAGCCGTCGAATCAGGCCTACCGGCGACGCACAGCATTACGCCGCGACGTAATCGCCCGACTTGCCGCCGGATTTTTCGAGCAGCCTCACGTTTTCGATGCGCATGCCGCGATCGACTGCCTTGCACATGTCGTAAATGGTGAGCAATCCGATGGCGGCGCCGGTCAGCGCTTCCATTTCGACGCCGGTACGGTCCAGCGTCTCGGCGGTCACCGAAATCGCGATCGCCGATTCGGCCTCGTTCACGCTGAAGTCGACCGTGATCCGCGTCAGCGGCAGCGGGTGCGCCAGCGGTATCAATTCGCTGGTGCGCTTGGCCGCCTGAATCGCGGCGATTCGGGCCACGCCGAGCACATCACCCTTGCTGGCGGACCCTTCCCGGATCCGCGCCAGCGTCTCCGGCCGCATGGCGATGCTGCCACCGGCCCGCGCAACACGTTTGGTTACATCCTTGGCTGCGACGTCGACCATGTGCGCCTGACCGTCGGCATCAAAGTGGGTAAAATGCGAAACTTGCCCCGCCATCGCGCCGCTCCCGAAACTTTGCGCTATCTGCGGCAATCATAGCACCATGCCTTACCCACTCTCTCGCTTGGCGAGTCGTTGGATCAGCGCCACGATCGCGGTCGCGCGCTGGCGGTTTCGCCGATGGCGCTGGCACAGTCCAACCTGCCCGAACTGGGAGACCCCTCGGGGGCGGACATGTCGGCGCAGCAGGAGCGCAAGCTCGGTGAGTCGGTGATCCGGCAAATCCGTCTTTCCGGCGCGTATTTGAGCGACCCCGAGGTCAACGGCTACCTCAACGAGCTCGGAAATCGCCTCGTGACGGCCATTCCCGGGGCGCCGTTCGATTTCGAATTCTTCGCGGTTGCCGATCCGTCGATCAACGCGTTCGCGCTTCCCGGCGGCTACGTCGGCGTCAACGTCGGGTTGATTCTTCTCACGCAAACCGAGTCCGAGCTGGCGTCGGTGCTGGCCCACGAAATTTCGCACGTCACCCAGCATCACATCGCGCGCTCGGTCGCCACCCAGAAAGACGCCATGCTGGCCTCGCTCGCGGCGCTCGCTGCGGCGGTCGTCGCCTCGCGCAGCAGCGCATCGAACAGCGGCCAGATGGCGCAGGCCGCGATTGCCTCGGCGCAGGGCATCGCGATACAGATGCAGATCAACTTCACGCGCCAGAACGAGCAGGAAGCCGACCGCATCGGATTCCAGCGCCTCGACGCGGCGGGCTTCGACGTCACGGCGATGGCGACGCTCATGGAGCGCCTGCAGCGCGCGACGCGCTTCGTGGAAGGCAGCGCGCCGTCCTATCTGCGCGATCACCCGGTCACCTACGAGCGCATCGCGGAGGCGCAGGCCCGCGCCCAAAGCAAGCCGTTTCGCCAGATCAAGGACTCACTCGATTTCAACATGGTGCGCGCGCTGGTCAGAAGCTACCAGGGGACGCCACGCGACGCGATATTGTTCTTCGAAGACGCAATCGCCGAGAAAAAGTACAACGATGCGATTGCAGCGCGCTACGGCCTGGTGGCATCGCTTTTGCGCGCGGAGAATTTCAAACGGGCGCAGACCGAGCTGGCGATACTTGAAAAAAGCGCGCCGGCGCACCCCATGATCGACGCCATGGCGGGACAGGTCCTCATGCAGTCGGGACAGCTTCCGGCGGCAATCGCGCGCTACGAAAGCGCGCTGGCGCGCTACCCGGCCAAGATGCAGCTGGTCTACGACTATCCCGAGGCGCTGTTGAAGAACAAGCAGCCGGACAAAGCCGCACGCTTCGTCGCCGAGCAGCTGCAGCACTACCCGTCCGATGGTCCTCTGCATCTCCTTGCGCGCGCGCTCGTACGCCGCGCTCGGCAAACAGATGCTCCAGCATCAGCACCAGGGCGAGTACTACGCGTGGCAGGGCAATCTCCAGGCGGCGGTCGTGCAGTTCGAGCTGGCCGTGAAGGCGACCGACGGCGATTTCTACCAGGCTTCGGTCGCCGAAAGCAGGCTCCGCGCGATGCGCGAGGAGCTTAGCGATCAGAAAAAGCGCGCGATGGCGTCGCGCGGCTAGCGTGCCGTCAGAAATTCGAGCGAATTTCCGGACTCAGCACACAGCGCACGAAATCCTCACTCCGGGAACGAGAACGCCACGCGCGGACGGGAGCCGGAACCGACGACGACGTTGCGTTGTTGCGATTTACCGTTCTTTTCGGCGTTGATCGTATAGCGGCCCGGCGGCAGATTCGCGAGCAGAATCGGACCGTCGCTGGTGAGGCCGAGAACCATCGCTCCTTTCTGATCGCGGATATCGATCTTTACGTCGGAGACATATTGCGCGCGCGGGCCGCCGCCGGTGAAGACATGTCGATGACCAGCGAGTAGTGCGACGCGGCCCGCTTCATCGCGTCGGACTCGTCCTTCCCGATACCCCCGGTAACGTAGGTCACCGTGCCTTGAGTGCGCTCCGGTGGGAGCGTGCCTTCCTCAGCATGTGCCGCGGTCGCGAACCCGCTGACGACAAGCAGACCAAGTAACAACCGCCGAGTTGCGGACATCGTAGCCTCCACGTGGTTGACGAATGCCAATGGCAGCCGGAGACGCCGGCTCGCTCTCAGGCCTTGCCGGTCGTCGGGATGAACTTGAGCGCCAGTCCGTTGTTGCACCAGCGCTGGCCGGTGGGCGGCGGCCCGTCATCGAAAACATGTCCCTGATGCCCGCCGCAGCGTACGCAGTGATACTCCGTCCGCGGCAATATGAGCTGGAGGTCCTGTTTGGTCGCGAGATGACCCGGAATACTGGTAAAAAGCTCGGCCAGCCGGTCCCGCTTTCGAATTTCATCTGCGAGGTAAACAACGGCAGCGTACAACCTGCGCAGACGAAGACTCCGGCCCGCTTTTCGCCGTTCAGCGCGCTCGAGTAAGGCCGTTCGGTGGCCTCCTTGCGCAGCACCGCAAACTGGGGCTCGGGAAGCGACTGCTTCCACTCCGCCTCGGTCCGCTGGATCGGCGCCGTGGATTGCGCCACGTCCGCGCCCTTGGCAAGAAAGGTTTGCCAATTGTTCTGGATTTCGGCCAGCGCTGCCGGCTTGGTGCCTGCCGCCGTTCCCGGCCGGCTCCAGGCCAAAGCCGCTACGCCCAGCGGCAAAGCCGCCAATGCCCCGAGCACCTTGCGTCGTTTCATCGCATCTCCTTCATGACTGGTTGCTGCTTGGACCGCCCAAGAACGTAAAGATTGCCACAATTTCAGTCGTCGGGAGCGGCGCGGGCCTTACACCTCCCGGCGGGGCGGCGGCCGACCCGATTGCCGTCGTTCCGGGCGCGATCGGCGGGCCCGATTTCCATTAGACTCGGGGCATGCCTATCGTCGACGACATCGTCGGCCTGCGTCGAATCCTGACGCAACGACGAACCATCGCCGTCGTCGGTCTCTCCGCGCAATGGCACCGACCGAGCTATTTCGCCGCCAAGTACATGCAGGATCATGGCTATCGCATCATTCCCGTGAACCCGAATTACAGCGAAGTTCTCGGCCAAAGATGCTATCCGGCCTCACTGAAATCCCCGAGCAGGTCGGCATCGTCGACTGCTTTCGCAGGGCGGGCGAGATGGTGCCGATCGCGCGCGACGCGGTTGCCATCGGCGCCAGAGTCCTCTGGATGCAGCTCGGCATCCGCAACGACGAGGCCGCCAGCATTGCCGTCGACGCGGGGCTCGATGTCGTCATGGATCACTGCGTCAAAATCGAATACGCGCGCATCATGGGCGGCCTCAACTGGGCCGGCGTGAATACCGGCGTCGATCTCCGCCCGGCGCGGCATCTGACACCTATGGCCGACCGCAAATACGGTTTCGACACCTTGTGCCTTCACGCCGGGCACATTCCGGACAGCGCGACCGGCGCCCGCGCGCTGCCGATTTATCAGACGACATCGTTCGTGTTCGACAGCGCCGATCACGCCGCGAGCCTGTTCAACCTGCAGACCTTCGGCAACGTGTATTCGCGCATTTCGAATCCGACCGTTGCGGCTTTCGAGGAGCGCGTCGCAGCCCTCGAGGGTGGCCGTGCGGCGCTGGCCGCTGCGACCGGCATGGCCGCGCAGATGACCGCGCTGTTGACGCTGGCGCAGAACGGCGACCACATCGTCGCCTCGCGCACGCTCTACGGCGGGACCTATTCGCAACTCGCCGTGACCTTCGCCCAGTTCGGCATCGCGACCAGCTTTGTCGACTCCGACGACCCGGAAGCATTTCGCCGCGCGATCCGCCCGAGACCAAGGCGGTATACGCGGAAACGATCGGCAACCCGCAACTCAACGTGCTCGATATCGCGGCGGTCGCATCGATCGCGCACGACGCCGGCGTACCTCTGGTCATCGACAACACGCTTGCATCGCCGTTCTTGTGCCGACCGCTCGAGCATGGGGCCGACATCGTGATCCATTCGGCAACCAAGTATCTCGGCGGCCACGGCACGACCATGGGCGGAGTCATGGTCGAGTCCGGCAAGTTCGACTGGGGCAATGGCAAGTTCCCGCAGATGACGACGCCATCGCGCGGCTATCACGGAGTGATCTTCCACGAGACCTTCGGTGATTTCGGCTTCACCATGAAGGCGCGCATGGAGACCATGCGTACGCTCGGGCCGACGCTGGCGCCGTTCAGCGCCTTCCTGCTCCTTCAAGGGATCGAGACGCTGCACCTGCGCATGCCGCGACACTGCGAATCGGCACTGGCCGTCGCGCGCCATCTCGCCGCGCATCCCCGCGTCGAATGGGTGAGCTACCCGTTGCTGGAGGAAACCGGTACCAGGCCTTGGCGCAACGCTATCTCCCGCGCGGCGCGGGAGGCATCCTGACCTTTGGCGTCAAAGGAGGTGCCGCGGCCGGCGTTCGATTCATCGAGTCGGTGCAGTTCCTGTCGCATCTGGCCAATGTCGGCGATGCCAAGACGCTGGTCATTCATCCGGCGTCGACGACGCATCGTCAGCTCGACGAAGAAGAGCAGCGCGCCGCCGGCGTTGCGCCGGAAATGGTGCGGCTGTCGATCGGACTCGAAACGCTCGATGATATCCTTTGGGACATCGATCAGGCGCTGGAGACCGCGCACGTGATGGAGACGCGCGCGAATGGTGGACCAGAGTGGCGAGGGCATGAGCGACTCGCGTTACCCCTCGCTGACCTGGCCATGGGTTGGCGTGATCCTCTGTCTCGCCCTGCTGGGCCAGGAATACATGCTTCAGGCAGCCGGCCCCAATGCGCCGCTGACCTTGTACCGCATCGTGCTGATGTCGGTCGGCGTAAGCTCGGTCGCGCTGGTGCTGCTGCCGCCGCGGCGCATCGCCTACTTTCTCGCTTTTTTCGTTTGCGCGACCCTGGTCCTCTACGCGCTCTATCTGCAATACATCGAGGGTCTCGAGCCCTGCCCTTTGTGCGTTTTCCAGCGCATCTGCGTGATCGGCATGGGTATCGTGTTTCTGATTGCCGGCTTTCACCATCCGGGACGAGGCGGCGCGACGGTCTACGCGGTGCTGCAACTGCTGATCGGAGGTGCCGGCATCGCCTTCGCGGGGCGGCAGGTGTGGCTTCAATCGCTGCCTCCGGATCAGGTCCCGTCGTGCAGCATGGGGCTCAACTACATGCTCGACACGTTGCCGTTCACCGATGTTTTGAAAAAGGTATTCGAAGGCAGCGGCGAATGCGCGGAAAAGGCCTGGGAATTCCTGCATCTATCGCTTGCGGCGTGGATGCTGGTGTTTTTCATCGCCATCATCGCCACCAGCTTCGCGCTGATACGGCGCGATCCGTAGGAATCGCCCGCACCTGCAGTCCGTCTCCTATTACTATTTCGGCGCCATGCGGATCGCGCCGTCGAGGCGGATCACTTCGCCGTTGAGCATGGGGTTGCGGATGATTTCCGCGACCAGCGAAGCGTACTCCGCGGGCCTGCCCAGCCGTGGCGGGAACGGGACCATCTTTCCCAGCGATTCCTGCACTTCCACCGGCATGCCGGCGAGCATAGGCGTTTCGAAAATGCCTGGCGCAATCGTCATCACGCGAATGCCATGGCGCGCAAGCTCGCGGGCGATGGGCAGCGTCATGCCGACCAGGCCCGCCTTGGATGCGCTGTACGCCGCCTGGCCGATCTGGCCGTCGAACGCGGCCACCGACGCGGTATAGACGATCACCCCGCGCTCACCGTCCGCATTGGGGGCATTCCTGCTCATCGGCTCGGCGGCGAGGCGCGTGAGATTGAACGAGCCGATCAGATTGATCTGGATGACGCGGGTAAAGCTGGCCAGCGCGTGCGGGCCCTCCTTGCCGAGGACTTTTTCGCCGATCGCGACGCCGGCACAGTTGATGATCCCGTGAAGCGCACCGAACGCGGCGAGCCCGCCAGCGACGGCCACCTTGGCGCTGGCTTCGTCGGCCACATCCGTCTTGACGAAGCGCGCCGACGCGCCCAGCTCCGCCGCGAGCGCAGTCCCGGCTGCATCGCTGATGTCGGCGAGGACGACCTTGCCGCCATTGGCGACGATCATGCGCGCGCACGCCGCGCCCAGGCCCGATGCCGCACCGGTGACAAAAAATACGCAGCCGGCGATCTGCACGCTTACTTCTCCTGCGTCTTGAATACCGTCGTCGCGGTCGCGACCAGCCCCGCGAGATCGGACAGGTTCGACGGGACGATGAGCGTGTTGTTGGTCTTGGCCAGGTTGGCGAACGCGGCCACGTACTGCTCGGCGACCTTGAGGTTGACGGCATTGACACCGCCGGGCGAGACGATCGCTGCGGCGACCTGACGAATAGCCGTGGCGTTGGCTTCGGCGATGGACAGGATCGCCGCCGCCTGGCCCTGCGCGGTGTTGATCTCGGCCTGCTTGACACCCTCGGACTGCGCGATCGCCGCGGCGCGTGCGCCGGCGGCAAGGTTGATCTGTTCCTGCTGCCGGCCTTCGGACGTCGCGATCACCGCGCGCTTCTCGCGCTCGGCGGTGATTTGCGCCTGCATGGCGTGGAGGATCTCCTTGGGCGGCGTGAGGTCCTTGATCTCGTAGCGCAACACCTTCACGCCCCAGTTCCCGGCGGCCTGGTCGAGCGCCGCCACGACCAGGCCGTTGATGTGGTCGCGTTCCTCGAACGTCCGGTCCAGTTCCATCTTGCCGATCACGCTGCGCAGCGTCGTCTGCGCGAGCTGCGTGATCGCGACCATGAAGTTGCTCGAGCCGTAGGACGCGAGCTTCGGGTCGGTGACCTGGAAATAGAGGATGCCGTCGACCTGAAGCTGCGTGTTGTCCTTGGTGATGCAGATCTGGCTTGGAACATCGAAGGGTATTTCGCGCAAATCGTGCTTGTACGCGACGCGGTCGACGAACGGAACCACGAAATTCAATCCGGGCGCGCAGCACGGCGTGAAATCGCCCCCAACGCTCGATGACCAGCGCGTGCTGCTGCGGGACGACGCGAATCGCCTTGGCGATGATGATGACGGCGACGAGGAATAGCGCCAGTGTGACGATCCAGGAACCCATCAGCATTGCGGCCTCCACGAAGTGTATTGGCTAGAGTTGTTGCAAAGCCTCGGGGCGGCGATCCGAAAGGATCAGCACCGAGCCGCGCATTGCCGCGATGTACATGGTCTTGGCTTGCGGAACACCGGTCGTGGCGAGCTCCGCGTCCCAGGTGCTGCCCCGGTAGGCGACTCGAGCGGTTCCATCCGGTCCCCAGCTCTGGACCTGGACCATCTGCCCGATGTCGAGCCCCTGCTGCGCCGGTGTCCGGAGTGTCAGATTGCGCTTCCATCGCTGGAGCAGGACGGTCCCGATCACGCCCAACGCAGCGGCAATCAGCCATTGCACGAGGCACGCTGACGTCGAACCATGCGGCTACGCCGCCGAACGCAAGCGCGACGCCGACCACCAGCAGGTAAAACGTTCCGGTCAGCAATTCCGCGGCGACCAACGCCGCCGCCGCGATCCACCACATCCAATACGCGCTCATGGCTCGCTCCTCCCGCGACGAAGCATATCAAGGATCGATAAGCACCGGCTCCTCACGCGTTTCGGACCTGCACGTTTCGCTCGCGGCTGGCGCTGATTCGCGGGCGCTCGCACCCCTCGCTTCGCGACGGACCTGTCGCGCTCACAGCGCGGCTCCCGGTGCGATGTCTTGCAAGGCGCCGTCTACGCCCACATTAAGCTATAATTAGCCCTTTCTTATCAATCCCTTCGCGGGTTATGCCCTGGCCGCGACGAGATAAGCATGCCCATCTACGAATATCGATGCACGGATTGCGGCCACCGCCTCGAAGCGTTGCAGCGCCTCGCGGACGCGCCTTTGCTGGTCTGTCCCGCATGCGGCAAGGAAAGCCTGACCAAACTGATGTCTGCGGTCGGATTCCATTTGAAAGGTAGCGGCTGGTACGCGACCGATTTCAAGCATTCAGGCACCAAGCCCGCTGAAAAAGGAAAGCGCGAAACCTGACGCCGCGAACGAAGGCGCAGGCGGCGCCGAGAAGGGTGAAAGCGCGCCCGCCGCGGCTTCCTCGGGCGACCAGAAGAGCGACACCAAGAACGACTGCCAAGCCGCCAAGCAGCGAGAGCACAACGACGAGCAGCGAGACGCAAATCGTCAGTCGGCCGCCACGCACCCCGCCAAGCCAGCGGCGACAGGGTCCTGACCTACGGCCCTTCGTACCCAGCGAGCGTGAAGCGCTATCTCATCGCCGGGCTATTGGTCTGGGTCCCGCTCGGCATCACCATCTGGGTGCTGCACTTTCTGGTGAGCACGCTCGATCAGACGCTGCTGCTGGTCCCTGAAAGCGCGCGCCCGGAAGCGTTGTTCGGATTTCACATCCCGGGGCTCGGCGTCGTCTTGAGCTTCGCCATTCTTCTGCTCACCGGCGCGCTCGCCGCGAACTTTTCGGCGCTCGTCTGATCCTGGTTTCCGAATCGATCCTCGGCCGCATCCCGGTCGTCAAAGTCGATCTATTCGAGCGTCAAGCAGGTGAGCGACACCTTGCTCTCCGACACCGGCAACGCATTCCGCAAGGCATTGCTGGTCGAGTACCCCTATCCGGGATGCTGGACCATCGCCTTTCAGACCGGCTCGCCGGCGATCGCGGTCGGCGGGCTTCCTTGACGAGGAGCACATCAGCGTCTACGTTCCGACCACGCCGAACCCCACCTCGGGTTTCTTCCTGATGCTGCCGCGCTCGCGCGTGCACGATCTCGACATGACGGTCGACGAAGCGTTGAAATACATCATCTCGATGGGCGTAGTCGCGCCCAGGCCACGTCTCCCGCCGGTCGGCCATGAAATTCCGGCCGCCGTCTCCGCGCTCAATCACCGAAACTGACCGCCAGCGGTCGCGTCGCTGGCACCGTTTGCGCGGCAAGCCAGCGACCGCGCTTTAGGTGCGCCCAAGAATCCATCGAACCCGCCGTCGGAGAAGAACGTGAAACGCACTGACTACTGCGGCCGCATCGACCGCACCCGACTCGGCCAGATCGTCACCGTCTGCGGCTGGGTCCATCGTCGCCGCGACCACGGCGGTGTTATTTTCATCGACCTGCGCGACCGCGAGGGACTGTTGCAAATCGTCTGCGATCCCGATCGCGACGTTACTTTCGCGGCCGCCGAAAAATTGCGCAACGAGTTCGTGCATCGCGGTGACCGGCCTCGTGCGGCCGCGCCGGAAGGAACCATCAACACCAACCTGATCACCGGCGAGATCGAGGTGCTGGCGCACGAAATCGAGATCCTGAACGCCTCGTTGACGCCGCCCTTCCTGATCGATGACGAGAACATTTCGGAGACCGTGCGGCTCGAGCACCGGGTGCTGGACCTGCGCCGCCCGTCGATGCAGAAGAATCTGATGCTGCGCCACAAGGCATCGATGAGCGCGCGCCGCTATCTCGACGCGCACGGATTCGTCGATATCGAGACGCCGGTTCTGTACAAGTCGACGCCCGAGGGCGCGCGCGAATTTCTGGTGCCCTCGCGCATTCACCACGGACAGTTCTACGCGCTGCCGCAATCGCCGCAGCTGTTCAAGCAGACTGCTGATGATGGCGGGCTTCGACCGCTACTACCAGATCGTCAAGTGCTTTCGCGACGAGGACCTGCGCGCCGACCGCCAGCCCGAGTTCACCCAGATCGACGTCGAGACGTCGTTTCTGGACGAGCTCGAGATCCGCGAGCTGATGGAGGGTCTCGTGCGACACGATGTTTCAGGAGACGCTCGGCGTCGAGCTGCCGAAGCCGTTCCCGATCATGACTTACGCCGACGCGATGCGCGACTACGGCTCGGACAAGCCCGATCTGCGCATCCCGCTCAAGCTGACCGAGCTCACCGATCTGATGCGCAGCGTCGGAGTTCAAGGTGTTCCGCTCGGCGGCGGACCTTCCGGATGGCCGCGTCGCGGCGCTCAGCGTCCCGGGCGGCGGCACGCTGACGCGCAAGGAGATCGACGACTACACGACGTTTGTCGCGATCTACGGCGCGAAGGGCCTGGCCTACATCAAAGTGAACGACGCATCGAAGCCGAACGAGCAGGGGCTGCAATCGCCGATCGTGAAGTTTCTTTCGGCCGACGTGCTGGTGCAGCTCGTCGCCAGGACCGGCGCGCAAAGCGGAGACCTGATCTTTTTCGCCGCCGACCGCGCGAAGATCGTCGACGACGCGCTCGGCGCGCTGCGCGCCAAGATCGGCCACGAGCGCGGCTTCGTGCAGGCCGGCTGGAAACCGCTGTGGGTCGTCGACTTCCCGATGTTCGAGTCACGACGAGCAAAAAGACCTGGGGGCGCGCCATCATCCGTTCACCGCGCCCAAGGACGGCCACGAGCAGCTGTTCGAGACCGATCCGGGCAATGCGCTTGCCAAGGCCTACGACGTGGTGCTCAACGGTTGGGAAATCGGCGGCGGATCGGTGCGCATCCACCGGCCCGAGGTGCAGGCCGCAGGTATTCAAGTCGCTCGGCATCGGCGAGGAGGATCAGCAGCAAAAGTTCGGCTTCCTGCTCGATTCGCTGCAGTACGGCGCGCCGCCGCATGGCGGCATCGCGTTCGGCCTCGACCGCATGGTGGCGATGATGGCCGGCGTCGATCAGATCCGCGACGTCATTGCCTTCCCGAAGACGCAGCGCGGGCAGGACCTGCTGATCGGCACTCCGTCGGCGGTCACCGAGCAGCAATTGCGCGAATTGCATATCCGGGTTCGCCCTTCCGAATAGTTGGCGTAAACTTTGCTCATGAGTGTCGGTCGATATCTCGCGATCATCGCACTGGCGGCGTCGACACTGATCGGCGTCGGCGAGGCGGAAGCGCGGCGGGAGCCGGTCGCGGCTCTGCCGGCTATCGCCGCGGTCGATCTGCCGAAGGAAGCGCGGATGACGCTCGCCCTGATCCGCGACAATGGCCCGTTTCCTTACGAGCGCGATGGCGTGTCGCTTCGGCAATCGCGAGGGTATGTTGCCGCCGAAGCCACGCGGTTATTATCACGAATACACGGTCAAGACGCCGGCTCGGAGCAGCCGCGGCGCGCGGCGCATCGTTTGCGGCTGGCAAGACCGCGACCCTTGCGGAATGCTATTACTCCGACGACCACTATCAATCGTTCAGGAGCATACGCCCATGAAGCTGCCCTGATCTCTGCTGTTTTCGACGACGCCGGGGTGCACGACTGGGCCGGCGAACCCGACACGGTCAAAGCCGCGGCCGGTGCGGCCAAACTGGGCTTTCATTCGGTCGACGCCGGTCGCGCCGACAGCAAGAGCGCGCTCATCGCGGCGCTGGCCGAGGGTCTCAGCTGCCGGAACATTTCGGCAACAACTGGGACGCGCTCGCCGATTGTCTCGAGGATGGCGACTGGCTCGGCAGTCACGGCATGGTGATCGTCATCCGGCATGCGGCAGGCTACCGCAAGGCCCACCCCGCCGATTGGGAAACAGCTGAGCGACATCCTCAATGAAGCGGCGGAATACTGGCGCGAACGGCATAAACCCTTCTGGGTGTTTGTTCATTAGGCGTCAGAGCGGCAGGCGCGCCGATGGCGCGCTGCGCGCGCGGCATCAGGCAAGCCTCCTTTGAACCGCAAGATTCCAGTGTCGACGCTGGTGCTGGTGCACACGCCCGATCTGCGCGTGCTGTTGCTGGAGCGGGCGGATTTTCCCGGCTTCTGGCAGTCGGTCACCGGCAGCCAGGAGAACGGACGAGCCGCTGGTCGAGACCGCGACGCGGGAACTGAAGGAGGAAACCGGCATCGACGCGCGCGAGCTATGGCGGCGTCGTGGACTGGCAACTCTCGAATGTCTACGAGATCTTTCCCCGCTGGCGCCATCGCTATCCCGCGGGCACGACACACAACACCGAGCACGTGTTCGAGCTCGAGGTCCCAGAACCCATTCCGATTCGCTTGAATCCGCGCGAGCATCTGTCGCACCTCTGGCTGCCGTGGCAGGAAGCGGCGCAGAAGTGCTTTTCGTGGTCGAATCGCGCGGCGATCGAGGCATTGCCCGACGCGATCGCGCTCCACCGCCATCTCCACCGACAGGAACATTCGATGACTTCCATCCATGACTTCTCCACCATTTCCCGGATCGTTGCGGTCGCCGCCGCCGGGTTGCTCGCAGTGGTCGGCGCAGGCAATCTGCACGCGCAGGCTCCCGTCGCGCCTCCCCAATCCGCGGTCACGGTTAGCGCCTCATCGACGGTGACGGTGCAGAACGACCGCCTGCAGGCGTGGTTGCGCGCTGAATCGGAAAACGCGAATCCGGCGGCGGCCGCGAGCCAGGTCAACGCCGCGATCGCCAAAGCGCTCGCTGCGCGCCAAAGCCTACCCCGCGATCAAAGTCGCGACCGCGGGTTATTCGACCCAACAGATTTCGGACAAGCAAAAGCCGAATCGCTGGCGCGTCACGCAGTCGCTGAGCCTGGACTCGGGCGATTTCACGGCGGCGGCAACGCTTGATCTCGCGTCTTCAGGACGAGGACGGCCTGCTGCTCTCCGGCATGGGCTTCTCGCTCGCCGACAAGACGCGACGCGACGCCGAGGACAGCGTCACGCAACAGGCGATCAAGAGCTGGCAGGCGCGAGCGCAGCGGGCAGCCATCGGGCCTCGATTTCCGGGTGGCATCCGGGACACATCACGGTGCAGACGGGAGACGCCAGGCCGCGTTTATCCAGTGATGCGCGCGCAGGCGATGGCGAGCTCGGCCGGATCCGCGCCGGTGGCGGTCGAAGCGGGTACCACCGATGTGAGCGTGACCGTCAGCGGAGAGGCGATTCTCGCTCCAATGACAGTTCCGACACGCTAAGGTCGTGCCAGTCGGCTACTCGCGTTCCTGCATTCGCAGTTGCCGGGCGGCTTCCTCGAGACGCGCGGCGTCGATCTCGCGCATGACGCTCATCCAGGTCGACCGTCGTTTCGACGTGCTCGAAGCGTCCGGTGAGCTCGACGTCCGGCGTGCAGCGCGCCCGCCTCGTAGAGCGCCCAGATCTCCTTGCCGTAGTCGGTGGCGAGGAGCTCGGGCGCGAAGCGCCCGAAGAACCGTCGCAGGTTGTCGACGTCGCGAACCAGCATGCGCGGCGCGTGGTTGTTGCCCGCGGCGTCCACCGCCTGGGGCAGGTCGATGATCACGGGCCCGTCGGCGCCGAGCAGGATGTTGAATTCGCTCAGGTCGCCGTGGACGACGCCGGCGCTCGAGCATGCGAACCACTTCGCGGATGAGACGGCGATGCAGGTCGATGGCGATCTCGGGCGTCGAGCTCGACGTCGTTCAGGCGCGGCGCCGCGTTGCCCTCGTCGTCGGTGACGAGCTCCATCAGCAACACGCCGGCGTGGAAATTGTAGGGCTGGGGCACGCGCACGCCGGCCGCCGCAAGGCGATAGAGCGCATCGACCTCCGCGCTCTGCCACGCCTTCTCCTGCGCCTCGCGGCCGAAGCGCGTGCCCTTCGCCATGGCGCGCGCCTGGCGGCTGTTCTTGGTCTTGCGGTTCTCGGTGTAGTCGACGGCCTGGCGGAAGCTGCGCTTGTCGGCTTCCTTGTAGACCTTCGCGCAGCGCGACTCCACGCCGCATCGCACCGACGAAGACCATCGCTTCCTTGCCGCTCATCAGCTGGCGCACGACCGAGTCGATCACGCCTTCGTCGACGAGCGGCTGCAGCCGCTTCGGGATTTTCATGCGCCCGAATATACCTCACGCGCATCATTGGCATCCGCAGCCACCGCGCATCGTTGAGCCGTGGTTGGGTACCGCTCGGTTCGGTGCCCCGCGCACAGTGCTCTTCATCGCGATTCGGGCAGCAGCCGAATCACGCGTTCCGTCGCGCGCAGAACGGCCTCGCGCGAGTAGAGCAGCGGGAAGTACATCCCTTCGCTCCATAGCGGCGCGAGGTCGCGGTAGTGGTGGGCTCTCGGGGTCGCCCGATTGGCCGGGGTGGTTCACCGCGCGCGAATTGTCCCAGTTGCCGACGTCCAGCACGATGCGAACGGATGGGCCGTTCATTTGACGGAAATCCGTGACGCGGGTGAGCGACTGGCTCGGCGTGAATTCACTCGCCGTTCTTGGCGATGGGCCCTGACATTTATGCGGGCGCGCATCGCATCGTCGACGATGGGCGCGAACGGGTGCTCGTTCAGATTGAAGTGGAATTTCCCCCACTGCCAGAGGGCCGGCTCGGGCCCTTGCAGCTTTTCCATTTCCTCCCAGGCCGATTTGAGCGTCGACAGCAGAAGCTGGTTGCGTTTCGCAACCGCATTCTCGCCGAAACGTCCCGTCGGGCGTTTCCAGTCCGGCAAGCATCACGTTCATGTCGGTGGTCGAGAGCGCCGCGGCTGCCTCGGGCGGAAGCACCGCCTCGCGATAGGCCTTGCGCAGGTGACGCAGTTGCCAGATCTCCTCGAGTGCGGCCTGCGGCGAATCGGTGCGCAGGCGCGCGTCCCACCCGCGCAGGAATGCGAGCGCGCGCCGCGTCTTCTCGTCGTCGGACGCCAGCGGGGCAAGGAGGACCGTGAGACGGCGCGCCGGGATCGACAGGATGTCGTTCTGCAGCCGCTCCGAATCCTCGAGCGAAACCTTGGGCAGCGACCCGAGGACCTCGTGGACGCGTTGGTGGCGGGACGGATTCGTCCACTCGAAGCCAAGCTTGCGTTCGCGCGCCGGGTAGTCGGCTGGAATGTTGTAGGCGTTCGCCGTCGCGATAAAGCCCTCGGGCGGATTGTAGGACGATGGCAGCTCATTGCCGCGCCAGAATCCCGCCCACTCGAAACGGCCGTCTCCCGGCACCGGGAGCAGTCCATCCCAATTCGGACGGCGCGGTGCCAATCCGCTCGGCATCCAGCCGATGTTGCCCTTCACGTCCGCGTAGACCTGGTTCAGCGTCGGCGCGCCCCAGTTGACGAGCGAGGCCTGAAACGCCTTGAAGTTCTTCGCGCGCATGTAATCGACGGAGCCGAAATACGGGCTCATGCCGGTTTCGAGCCAACCGGAACGCACCGCGTAGGCGCGCCGTTTCTGCGCATCGACATGCACCACGGGGCCGTGGCGCGTGAAGGTCAGCTTCGACCTCCTTCGCCGCGCTGCCTTTCACGGCAATGACCTCGCGAATCACGCGAAACGCCTCCCAACCATCCTTGTACCTGTACTGCGTGGCATCGGCCGGATTCAACTCGTAGACGTAGAGGTCCTCCTGGTCGATATTGAAGATCGTGAGGCCAAAGGCGATGGTTCCGTTGTGCCCGAGCGAGACGCCGGGCAACGCGGGCTCGCCCGCGCCGATCACGTCGAGGCCCGGCGCGGAAAGTTGCACCAGGTAGCGAAGGCTCGGCGCCGAATACGCCCGGTGCGGGTCGTTCGCAAGAATCGCGCGACCGGTCGCCGACTTCTTCGGCGCAATCACCCAGCTATTGCTGCCCTCGGGGGCAGATTCCTCATCGAGTGCCGCGACCGCTTGAGTACCTTCAGCGACCTTGAGCATGTCTTTGGTCACGGTCACGTTCTGCGTCGCGAGCTGGAACACCTTCAGTACGTCCGAAGGAAGGCATGGATCGAGCCCCTCCGGCACCTGCGCCTTCCAGTCGTTGGTGAGTCCGAAGCGAACCTGGTCCGCGTCCACGTCCTTCGTCTTGCACAGGGTGTTGGCGCGCGCCACCTCGGAGAGCAGGTTTCGCGTGAGCGCCGTGCGAGCGGATGCGCACCACGTCGTCCGCCGACCACTTGGCCGGTCGATAGTCGAGTTGCTTGAATTCCCACGGCAAGCTTGCCGGGTTCTTCGCGAGCCAATCCACATACGCGTTGATGCCGTCGACGAAGCGCTGCGCGACCGGTTCGGCCTCGCGGCTTCCGCGAGCACTGTAGATGCGCCACTCGCGGTCCATGTCACCGCGATAGAGGAATAGCCGAGCGGCGCGATCCTGTTCGAGGAACCCCGGCCCGAACACCTCCGAGAGTTGCCCAAGACCGCGGCGTCGCCACAGGTCGATCTGAAAGAGTCGGTCGCGCGCAGCGTTGAAGCCCTGCACGATAGAAGAGGTCTGCTTCGCTCCCGGCATAGAGGTGCGGCACACCCCAACGGTCCACGCGAATCTCGGCTGCGGCATGAAGGCCCGGGACGCGGAGAGTCTCCTGCGGAATCGGCAACGTCCTTTGCCAACGCCGGCGTCGCCGCGAGCAGCGTTGTCGCGACAACGAGGATGCTCGCGCACACGCAATGGCGGGTCTTCATGCTGGCTTCTCCCATTTGCGATTGAGTTCCGCTACACCGGGCCGGTCATTCGCTCCGGTCGCACCCACTCGTCGAATTGCTCTTCGGTAACGTGGCCCAGCGCCAGCGCGCGGCCGTCTTGAGCGTGGTGCCCTCGCGATGCGCCTGCTTGGCGATCGCGGCAGCCTTGTCGTAGCCGATATGCGGGTTCAGCGCGGTCACCAGCATCAGCGAGCGCTCGAGGAGCTCGCCGATGCGCTCGCGGTCAGGCTCGATGCCGCGCGCGCAGTGCTCCTCGAAGCTTGTCATTCCGTCGGCCAGCAAGCGGATGCTCTGCAGCACGTTGTGGATGATCAGCGGCCGATAGACGTTGAGCTCGAAATTGCCCGACGCTCCGCCGATCGCTCACCGCCACATCGTTGCCCATCACCTGCGCGCAGAGCATGGTCATCGCCTCGCATTGCGTGGGGTTGACCTTGCCGGGCATGATCGAGCTGCCGGGCTCGTTCTCAGGAATCGTGATCTCACCCAGGCCCGAGCGCGGCCCGCTGGCCATCCAGCGCACGTCGTTGGCGATCTTGGTCAGCGATGCCGGCCAGCGCCTTCAGCGCGCCGTGCAGGTTGACCAAGCGCGTCGGCCGCGGCCATCGCCTCGAATTTGTTGGGCGCGGTGACGAATGGCGAGGCCGGTGTAGCTCGCGATTGCGCGCGGCGACCCGGTGGCCGAATTGCGGATGGCGTGTTGAGCCCGGTGCCGACGGCCGTGCCGCCGATGCGCGAGCTCGAGCACGTGCGGCAGCGCCGCCGCGATGTGCGACCGCGCATGCGCGAGCTGCGCCGCGTAGCCGGAAAACTCCTGTCCGAGCGTCAGCGGCGTCGCGTCCTGCAGATGCGTGCGGCCGATCTTGACGATGTCGGCGAACGCCGCCGCCTTGGCCGCCAGCGTCGCCTGCAACGCATCGAGCGCCGGCAGGAGATCGCGGGTGACCGTCTCCGCGGCCGCGACGTTCATCGCTGTCGGAAACGACGTCGTTCGACGACTGGCCGCGATTGACGTCGTCGTTGGGATGCACCCAGCGGCCTTCGCCGCGCGCGCCGCCGAGAATCTCCGAGGCGCGGTTGGCGAGCACCTCGTTGACGTTCATGTTGGTTTGCGTGCCGGAGCCGGTCTGCCAGACCGCAAGCGGAAACTCGCCGTCGTGCTTTCCGGCAAGCGCTTCGTCGGCCGCGGCGACGATGGCTTCCGCGGTTTTCGCCGGCAGCTTGGCGAGCTCCACGTTCACCTGCGCCGATGCGCGCTTGACGATCAGCAGCGCGCGGATCAGCGCGGGGGCATCTTCTCGGTCGAGATGCGGAAATACTGCAGCGAGCGCTGCGTCTGGGCGCCCCACAGGTGGTCGTCCGGGACTTCGATCGGTCCGAAGGTGTCGCGCTCGGTGCGGGTAGTGTGCTGGGTCATCTCATTTCCTGGGAGCATCGCGCCTGTGAGGCAGGCATGAGCCAAATTCTACCGCCGGAGCGGTCGATCAGTCGCCGCGACCGAAAATAGGGGCGCTGCGTCAGGGGCACATTCCTTCCCCTCTGCAGCCAGCCTACGTCGGATGCTCTCCGGGTATCTCGGATTCCCAGGCTTTGTCTGAGATTCGGAAAGGTATAACATCCGACGCGAGGAGTCTCTGGGGAGAGCGATGTTGTGGAGAGCCATGTTCAGCGCTTCTAGCGCACGCGTCGCGGTGGTGGCCGCGGTCATGTTTTGGACGTTCGCGGCATCCGCCATCGCGCAACAGATCGAGGTCCTCTGGCTCGGCCATTCCGCTTTCCGCATCACGAGCACAACGGGCAAGGTGATCGTCATCGATCCCTTTCTCAAGAAAAATCCGCGGACGCCTGCCAAGTACAGGGACTTGTCCGGCCTAGGCAAGGTCGACCTGATTCTGGTCACGCACGGCCATGGCGATCATGTCGCAGACTTGGGCGAGCTGGCCACCCTTACGGGCGCAACCGTTGTCGCCAACTACGAGCTGGCCAACAACCTCGTCGCGCTCGGAATCCTCGATGGGTCGAAGACCATCAACATGAACAAGGGCGGCACCGTAACGCCGCTTGGCCCCGGCATCAAGGTGCACATGGTACCGGCCGAGCACAGTTCAGTCGGTGGACATGGACGTGACCAAAACCCGACGCTACTGGCGCAAGACATTTCACGGGCGGCGCACGCGGTCGGTTATGTCATCGAATTCGAAAATGGATTCAAGATTTACCACACCGGCGATACCGACGTCTTCGGCGACATGGCCCTGATCAACCGGTTCTTCAAGCCTGATCTGGCGCTGGTATGCATCGGCGGACATTTCACCATGGATCCTGAGCACGCCGCCTATGCCGTGCGCGAATTGATTCGATCCGAAGCAGGTGATCCCCATGCACTATGGAACGTTTCCGGTGCTCAATCGCACGCCGGCCGAGTTTAAGTCAGCTCTTGGCGACGCCCCGATCAAGGTACTCGACGTGAAACCCGGTGACGCGCTCAAATTCTGAGTCGGCCGCCTGCCACTACTCGGGAACGCCCGCCTTGCGCAAACCCTCGGCGAACCGCGCTGGCATCGTCCGGCCTGGCGAAGGGGTACCAGTATGCAAGCGCCCTGATCGTAAGCGGATCCAGCGTATAGGCGCGGCTCCCGCGCTGGTCCTTGCGCTTCATTGCCTCGACCAGTCGTGCCGCGTCGTCCCGCCGTCCAAGCAATCCGTAAGTCGCCAGCAGCAGTCGCTGCGACCAATAGTCGCCGGGACTGATCGCGAGGGCTCGCTCCAGGGACGCCGCCGCATCGGTAAGGCGGTTCGCGCTGAATTGTGCCAGACCGAGCTGATAGGCGTAGCTCGCCGGATAGTGTGGGTTGAGCCGCATCGCGCGCTCGAGTGCGTCGACCGCCTCGCCCGTTTTGCCGGTGAAGCTCAGCGCACCTGCCAGCGCGACATAGCCGTCGGCGATCGTTAGGGTCGCTCGCGATCGCGCTGCTTGCTTCGGCGACACCCTCCTCGAGCTGCTGAGTGGACGGCCATTGCGCTCGCAACCTGATACGCCAGCGGTGTTGGTTCGGCGCTTCGCCTTGGCGAGATACTGCTCGGCCATGTAGAGACTTTCCTCGTTGTAGAGTCCCAACCCCAGGGCCTGTCCCCAAAAGCGAGTGTTAGCTTTCCCAATAGATCGCCGCGAGGGCCGCATATGCGCGTCCGTAGTTCGGATCGAGCTCGGCGGCCTTCTTGAAGTTGACGATCGCGGCACGGAATTCCTCGGGCGTTTGCCGCTGGTAGTGCTCCCAACCCTTGAGGAAAACATCGTAGGCCTGGACGTTGTCGGTGCCCCTGGTGGCGACGCGCGCCTTGTCGTCCTTCGTTAATTCCACCGCCAATGCCTTGACGACGTTTCGGGTGACCGTGTCCTGCAATCCAAAGATATTCTTCAATTCGCCATCGTACCGATCGGCCCATACGTGTCCGCCGCTCGAGGCATCGATGAGCTGAGCGTTGACGCGGACGTTGGCGCCGCTCCGCTGCACGCTTCCCTCCAGAACGTAGCGCACGCCGAGTGCCTTGCCAATCTCGCGAACGTCTCGCGCCTTGCCCTTGTATGCAAACGTCGAGATTGCGGGCGATGACAAAGAGTCCCGACACCTTGGACAGGTCGGTAATCAGATCTTCGGTGATGCCGTCGGCAAAATATGCCTGCGCGGCATCGCCGCTCATGTTGTCGAACGGAAGGACGGCGATCGAGGGCTTCCCGGCGCGGATGGTGCGGCCGTCGCCGTGCCGGGACTCGTCGCCGCGACGGGAGGGGCACTCCCCGATCGCAGCCACACCGCGCGTAGCGACCACGATCAGGAGCGCCACGCCAGCCGCCGAAACCAAGCCTGCCGGACGCAGCAGCCAACGCATGGGCTTGCCCGCTGCGCGCGCAGGCGGTTGTGGGACTCCGTCGAGCCTGACCGAGAATGCCCGGATGGGATCGGCAATGTTCTTGACGGCTTGCATCCCGCGATCGTCGAACGCGGCCGCGACGCGGCTTTTGACCGCGCCGCGCACCGCCTCGGAAACGATGATGCCTCCCGGCTCGGCCAGCGCCTGCAGGCGAGCGGCGATGTTAACGCCGTCGCCGTACAGATCGCCGTCCGGCTTCTCGATGACATCGCCGAGATGCACGCCGATGCGAAAGCGCATCCTGCGCTCGGCCGGAACGTCGAGCGACGATTGCTCGAGCTCGCGCTGCGCGGCAAGCGCCGCGGTCACCGCGCCGGCGGCGGTATCGAACACGGCGAGCACCGAGTCGCCGGCCATGTTGATCACGCGACCGTGGTTGGACTCGATCTCGGCTTTGAATATGCCCCTTGCCGCGTCCAGCGCAGCCACCGTCATGCGCTCATCGATCTCCATGAGGCGCGAATAGCCGGCCGCGTCGGCAGCCAATATCGCCGCGAGTCGCTGTCGATCGATGTCGCTCACAGTTGCCGGCACCCTTCTCCGTTATCGCGCCGGCAAATGTTACGCTGAACGCGGGGTCACCGGCGCTGCACGACCGTTAAACGTGAAACGGGCGCCCGAGGGCGCCCGCTTCGATCGAATCGTTCCGCTGCTTCAGGCGGCCGGAGCTGCGGGTGCTTCGGCCGGCGCGCTCGGCGGCGCGGGAGGCGCCGCCTGGGCGGGCACCGACGCGTCTTCCGCGGCAGCCTTCATCGACAGGCGCAGCCGGCCCTTGTCGTCGGCCTCGAGCACCTTGACCTTGACCACCTGCCCTTCCTTGACGTAATCGGACACCTGGTTGACGCGCTCCTTGGCGATCTGCGAGATGTGCAGCAGGCCGTCCTTGCCCGGCAGCACCTGCACGATCGCGCCGAAGTCGAGCAGGCGCAGCACCGTTCCCTCGTAGATGCGGCCGACTTCGACTTCGGCGGTGATGTCCTCGATGCGCTTCTTCGCCGCGTTGCACGCGTCGGCGTTGACCGATGCGATGGTGACCATGCCGTCGTCCTGAATGTCGATGGTGGTGCCGGTCTCCTCGGTCAGCGCGCGGATGACCGCGCCGCCCTTGCCGATCACGTCGCGGATCTTTTCGGGATTGATCTTGAACGTCATCATCCGCGGCGCGTGCTGCGAAATCTCGGTGCGCGCGTGCGGCATCGCCTCCTGCATATGCTGCAGGATGTGCAGCCGGCCTTCTTTCGCCTGCGACAGCGCGACCGCCATGATTTCCTTGGTGATGCCCTGGATCTTGATGTCCATCTGCAGCGCGGTGACACCGCGATCGGTGCCGGCAACCTTGAAATCCATGTCGCCCAGATGATCCTCGTCGCCGAGAATGTCGGAGAGCACCGCGAAACGGTTGCCGTCCTTGATCAGGCCCATCGCGATGCCCGCGACGTGCGCCTTGAGCGGAACGCCGGCATCCATCAGCGCCAGGCTCGCGCCGCAAACCGATGCCATCGAGGAGCTGCCGTTGGACTCGGTGATCTCGGAGACGACGCGAATCGAGTAGGCGAACTCGTCGGCGGTCGGCAGCACGGCGACCAATGCCCGCTTGGCGAGCCGTCCGTGACCGATTTCGCGCCGCTTCGGGCTGCCGACGCGCCCGGTTTCACCGGTGGCGTACGGCGGCATGTTGTAGTGGAACATGAAGCGATCGCGATATTCGCCCATCAGCGCGTCGATGATCTGCTCGTCGCGCGCGGTGCCCAGCGTCGCCACGACCACCGCCTGCGTTTCGCCGCGGGTGAACAGCGCGGAGCCATGCGTGCGCGGCAACAAGCCCGTGCGAATCGAAATCGGGCGTACGGTGCGGGTGTCGCGGCCGTCGATGCGCGGCTCTCCCGACAGGATGTCGTTGCGAACGTGCTTCGCTTCGAGGTCGAACAGGAAATTTCTGACCTGGTTCGCGTAGCCCGGAGGAGCGTCGGCGGGAATGCATTCCGCCTCGACCTTGGCAGCGATCTCCTTCAGCCGCTGCTGGCGCGCCTGCTTCTGATGCAGCCCGTAGGCGGCGCGAAGCTCGCTCTCCGCCAACTGCGTCACCTTGTCGACCAAGCGCCTGGTCTTTGGGCTCCGCCTGCCAGTCCCAAAGCGGCTTGCCTGCTTCCTCGACCAGCTCATGGATCAGGTTGATCACCGACTGCTGCTGCTGGTGACCGAAAACCACGGCGCCGAGCATGACCTCTTCGGTCAGCTCTTTCGCTTCCGACTCGACCATCAGCACCGCGGCCTCGGTGCCCGCGACGATGAGATTGAGCTTCGATGTCGTCATCAGCTCCGTCTTGCTCGGATTGAGCACGTACTGGTCGTCGATGTAACCGACGCGCGCCGCACCGATCGGGCCGTCGAAAGGCATGCCGGACAATGCAATTGCCGCCGACGCGCCGATCAGCGCCGGGATATCGGGGTCGATTTCGGGATCGACCGACATCACCGTCGCGACCACCTGCACCTCGTTGTAGAACGCTTCCGGAAAAAGCGGCCGGATCGGACGATCGATCAGGCGGCTGGTCAGCGTTTCCTTTTCCGACGGCCGTCCTTCGCGCTTGAAAAAGCCGCCGGGAATGCGTCCGGCAGCATAGGTCTTTTCCTGATAGTCGACGGTCAACGGGAAAAAGTCCTGGCCCGGCTTAGCTCTCTTGGCAGCGACGGCGGTCACCAGGACCACGCTGTCGCCAAGGCTCACCAGCACGGCGCCGCCTGCCTGGCGAGCGATCTCGCCGGTTTCCAGCGTCAGCGTGTGCTGGCCATAAGGTATCGATTTCTTGGTTGCGGTTGGCACGTTTATCCTCGGGGTCCGAAAGCAACAATGGCTGTCTCAGTTGTCACCTCAGTTTCATCCGAGGCGCAGCCATAGAGCAGGAGATGGCGGCGCAGATGCTACTTGCGCAGCCCCAGCTTCTCGATCAGTACTCGGTAACTGTCGGTATTGCGAGTCTTCAAATAGTCGAGCAGCTTGCGCCGCCGCGACACCATCCGCAGCAGACCGCGCCGCGAGTGATGGTCTTTGACATTGCTCTTGAAATGATCATTGAGGCCATTGATGCGCGCGGTCAACAGCGCGATCTGCACTTCGGGCGACCCGGTGTCGCCGGTTGCGCGCTGATGCTCGGCGATGACCTTCGCCTTGTCCTGAACCGTGACTGACATGCTGTGGTACTCCAACTTTCGCGAAAGAGCGGAATTGTAACTTGAAAAGTGCTTAGGATTCAAGCGATTCGCGGATGAGCTAACGGTTCAGCCCGACGGCTGCGCTCGGTTACAAAAGTTCACTGCCGACAGGCACAGCTATCCCGTCGAAAGCCGCGTTGGCAGTCAGTCTGCGCGGACGCAGCGTTCCGTCGATCGCCAGTGCGATGCCGGCAAAACTATCGCCGGCATAGACGCGGTAGGTGGCGTCGGGAAGCTCCGCGCGCGTGAGCATCTGGCCTTGCGCGAAACGCAGCGCCTCGCTCGCCTCGAGGTCGATCCGGGGCAGTGCCGCGACCAACATGTCCGGGGCAAGCAGGCGGGCGTCGCATTCGTCGTCGCTCAAGCCGGCAAGCGTCACCAGAGTGCAGCTTGCGCTTAAGCGCAGTCCGCCGGTCTCGATTCTGCGCAGCGCCGCCAGATGCGCGCCGCAGCCGAGCGCCGATCCGATGTCCTCAGCGAGTGCGCGCACGTAAGTTCCCTTGCCGCAGCGTATCGTGAGACACAGCGTCGGGAGGCGTCCACCCATCGAGCGTCATCGACCGAACGACGACTTCGCGTCCGGGACGTGGAATCTCGATGCCTTCGCGAGCATATTCGTAATAGTTGCGGCCCTGGAACTTGAGAGCTGCGTAACGTGGCGGAATTTGCGTGATGCGGCCGATGAAGCGGGGCAGCACCGCATCGATTTCCTGCCGCGTCACCGCCACATCGCGCGTTTGCGACACCTCGCCTTCCGCATCGCCCGTGGTCGTGGTCGTGCCAAGCCGGACGGTTGCGGCATAGGTCTTGTCGGCGTCGAGCAGCATGTGCGCGAACTTGGTCGCTTCACCGAAACAGATGGGCAACAAGCCGCTTGCCAGCGGATCGAGCGTTCCGGTGTGCCCCGCCTTTTCGGCGCGGAAACCGGCGCTTCGCCTGCTGCAACGCGGCGTTGGACGACAGCCCGACCGGTTTATCGAGAAGAAGGACGCCGTTGACGCGGCGGCGCAAAAGCGGCGCCGATCTGGAACCGCGCATCAGTGGCCTGTGACGTCCGATTCGGTACTGAGCGCAGCGGTATGGCGCGGCGATCCGCGCCGAGCGCAAGGCGCTGCAGCGAAGCAAGGGTGATTCCCTTGCGAGCTGCGGCAACGCAGCGATCGGCGTGGAGCGCAAGCCAGACAGTATCGAATTGGGCGTTACAGGCCACTAGCTCGGGTGCTTGCGGTCTTCGGCGACGGCGTCGTCGATCAACTTGGACAGGCGTAGACCCGATTCGATGGAATCGTCATAGACAAAGTGGAGCTGCGGCACCGTGTACAGCTTGAACCGGTGCGCGAGCTCGGTGCGCAGGTACCCTGCCGAGTGCTGCAAGGCCGCGACCGCGGTCGCCGCGTGCTCCTTGCCGGCCAGATGCGTGAAAAAATCTTGGCGTGCGAGAGGTCGGGCGACACCTCGACCGCGGTGACCGTGACCATCCCGATGCGAGGATCCTTGACGTGGAGGCGCAGCAGATCGGCAAGCTCGCGCTGGATCTGATCGCCGACGCGTTGCGCGCGCTGTGAGTTTTTTTCATCGCCACTACCAGCCAAATGCGTTCGAGTGCATCCTGCTTCGAGCCTACAAGGTTCGAGACACTTCCACGATCTCGTACACTTCGAGCTGATCGCCCTTTTCGATCTCGTTATAGTTCTTCAGCGACAAGCCGCACTCGAATCCCGCCTTGACTTCGCGCACGTCGTCCTTGAAGCGCTTGAGCGAATCGAGCTCGCCGTCGAAGACGACGATACTGTCGCGCAACAGCCTGACCTTCGCGCCGCGGCGGACCACTCCCTCGAGGACGTAGCAGCCTGCAACCGTGCCGACCTTCGAGATCTTGTAGACCTCGCGAACTTCGACCAGGCCGAGCTGGCTCTCTTTCTTCTCCGGCGTGAGCATGCCGGAGAGCGCCGCCTTCACCTCGTCCACGGCCTCGTAGATGATGGTGTAGTAGCGGATGTCCACGCCCGAATGCGCGGCCAGCTTGCGGGCGGCGACGTCGGCGCGGGTATTGAAGCCGATGATGACCGCCTTGGAGGCGAGTGCGAGGTTGACGTCGGACTCGGTGATGCCGCCGACTGCGGCGTGCACGATGTTGACCTTGACTTCGTCGGTCGACAACTTCGAAAGTGCGTTCGCCAAAGCTTCGTAGCTTCCCTGCACGTCGGCTTTGACGATAAGCGCCAGGGATTTGATCTCGCTTTCGGCGAGCTGCTCGAACATGTTCTCCAGCTTCGCCGCCTGCTGCTTGGCAAGCTTGACGTCGCGGAACTTGCCCTGGCGGAAGAGCGCGATCTCGCGCGCCTTGCGCTCGTCGCCCAGCACCATCACCTCCTCGCCCGCCAGCGGCACGTCGGAGAGGCCCTGAATCTCGACCGGAATCGCCGGGCCGGCCGAGCTGACCGCCTTGCCCGCTTCATCGGTCATGGCCCGCACGCGTCCGAACACCGCACCCGCGAGGACGATGTCGCCGCGCTTGAGCGTTCCGGAGTGCACGAGTATGGTCGCCACCGGTCCCTTGCCCTTGTCCAGGCGCGACTCGATGACGATGCCCTTTGCCGGCGCGTCCTTCGGCGCCTTGAGCTCGAGCACTTCCGCCTGCAGCAGTATCGCGTCGAGCAGATTGTCGAGTCCCTTGCCGGTCTTTGCCGAGACCTGCACGAACTGCACGTCGCCGCCGTACTCTTCCGGCAGCACGCTCTCCGCGACCAGCTCCTGCTTGACGCGATCGGGATTCGCTTCGGGCTTATCGATCTTGTTGATGGCGACAACGATCGGAACATTGCCGGCCTTGGCGTGCGCGATGGCCTCCTTGGTCTGCGGCATCACGCCGTCGTCGGCGGCGACGACCAGCACCACGATGTCGGTAACCTTGGCGCCGCGGGCGCGCATGGCGGTAAACGCCTCGTGGCCGGGCGTGTCCAGAAACGTGATCACACCCTTCGCCGTCTCGACGTGGTACGCACCGATGTGCTGAGTGATGCCACCGGCTTCACCGCTCGCTACGCGAGTGCGGCGTATGGTGTCGAGCAGCGACGTCTTGCCGTGGTCGACGTGCCCCATGACCGTCACCACAGGAGGACGCGGCAGCGACTCCGCGGAGCTTGCCAGCGCACTTTCGGCAAGCAACGAGTCCGGGTCGTCCAGCTTGGCCGCGATCGCCTTGTGACCCATTTCCTCGACGATGATCATCGCCGTTTCCTGATCGATGCTCTGATTGATCGTCACCATGGTGCCCAGCTTCATCATGGTCTTGATGATTTCCGCGGCCTTCACCGACATTTTTCGTGCGAGCTCGGCGACGGTGATGGTCTCCGGCACCGAGATTTCGCGGATGACGGGTTCCGGCGCGGCAACCTGCTCGGCTTCGTCGTGCTCCTCACCGTCCTCGTGGCGCTGCTTGCCGCTCTTCGGCTGCTTCCAGCCTGCGCCGCCGGTGACGTCTCCCCGCGAAGCTTGAGGGCGCGCCGACGCGCCGCCTCTTCCTGAAACGCAGTCGCCGAAGGCTTGCGCGACGTTTTGTCCTTTTTCGCGCCCGGCTTCGAGACGGGCTTGTGCAGCGTGCCTTCTTTCACCTTTACCGCGGGCTTGGCTTCGGCGACCGGAGCAACGGCTTCCGCGGCTTTGCCGCCGCGGCGGCTTCCTCGGCTTCCTTGGCGCTGACCTTGGCCGCAGCCTCCTCGGCCTCTTTTTCCTTCTTTGTCTTGCGGGTTTTCGCCTGCGCCTGCTTTTGCTGCACCTCCTCCTGCTGCTTCGCCGCCAACGTCGCTGCCTTGCGCGACTCTTCCTCGCGCGCCGCGATTTCCGCCGCGGTAATCACCGGCTGCGGCGGCGCCGCTTCCTCGGCTGCGGGCGCGGCTTCGGCGCCGTCACGCTTGACGAAAACGCGCTTCTTGCGCACCTCGACCTGGATCGTGCGTGCGCGCCCGGCGCTGTCGGCGGCCTTGATCTCGGTCGTCGACTTGCGCGTGAGCGTGATCTTCTTCTTCGGCTTCCAGGCCGCCGTGCTGCTTGCGCAGATAGTCCAGCAGACGGGTCTTGTCCTGCTCGGAGAGCTTGTCGCCCTGCTTCTTGCCGGCAACGCCCGCGGCGGCGAGCTGCTCCAGCAGCGCGCCCGAGGGCATTTTCATTTCGGTCGCGAATTGCTCTATCGTCGTCTGGGCCATCGTGTCTCTCCTGCGTCGCCGGCGCGTGGCTAACTAAGCCGCCTACTCCGCGTGCTCCGCATCTTCAAACCAGTGCGCGCGCGCCTTCATGATCAAATCCTGCGCGCGTTCCGCGGGAATCGCCGTCAACTCGACAAGCTCGTCGACCGCGAGGTCCGCCAGCGCATCGCGATTGGTAATGCCCTTCTCGGCGAGCAATCCCGCGGTCTCGGAATCCATCCCCTCCAGCCCGAGTAGGTCCTCGGCAACGTTCTCGACCGACTCCTCGCGCACGATGGCCTCGGTCAGGAGCGCGTTGCGCGCGCGGCTGCGCAGCTCGTTGACGGTGTCCTCGTCGAAGGCATCGATCTCGAGCATTTCGTTCAGCGGCACGTAGGCGATTTCCTCCAGCGTCGAGAAGCCTTCCTGGATCAGAATGTCGGCCACTTCCTGGTCGACGTCGAGCTTGTCGATGTACAGCGCGCGGATCTTTTCGCTCTCCTGCTGCTGCTTTTGCTGCGATTCCTCGACGCCCATCAGGTTGATCTCCCATCCGGTGAGCTCGGATGCGAGACGCACGTTCTGCCCGCTGCGGCCGATCGCCATCGCCAGGTTCTCCTCGTCGACGACGACGTCCATGCTGTGCCGTTCCTCGTCGACCACGATGCTCGAGATCTCGGCCGGCGCGAGCGCGTTGATGACCAGCTTTGCCGGATCCTCGGAGAAGAGCACGATGTCCACGCGCTCGCCGGCCAGCTCGTTGGTCACCGCGGTCACCCGCGAGCCGCGCATGCCGATGCACGTTCCCTGCGGGTCGAGCCGCGGATCGTTCGACTTGACCGCGATCTTTGCGCGCACGCCCGGATCGCGGGCGGCGGCCTTGATCTCGATCAGGCCCTCTTCGATCTCGGGTACCTCGAGCTCGAACAGACGGACCAGCAGGTCGGGCGTGATGCGCGACAGCATGAGCTGCGGGCCGCGCGCCTGCGGCTCGATCTTGATGACGTAGGCGCGTATGCGATCGCCGACGCGCAGATTTTCCTTGGGGATGATCTGGTCGCGCGCAATCATGCCCTCGATGCGGCCCGACTCGATGATCACGTTGCCGCGCTCGATGCGCTTGACCGTGCCGGTCAGCAGGTTGTCCTTGCGCTCGAGAAAGTCGTTGAGAATCTGCTCGCGCTCGGCATCGCGAATTTTCTGAACGATCACCTGCTTCGCCGCCTGCGCGCCGATGCGCCCGAAATCCACCGGCTCCAGCGGCTCCTCGACCACGTCGCCGATCTCCAGCTCGGGATCGCGCTCGGCGGCGTCGGTGATCGCGATCTGGTGCGCGGGCTCCTCATGCTCCTCGTCGGGCACGACGGTCCAGCGGCGAAACGATTCGTACTCGCCGGTCTCGCGATCGATCGACACCCGGGCGTCGATATCCTGCGTGAAGCGCTTCTTGGTCGCCGACGCGAGCGCCGACTCGAGCGCGGTGAAGACGATGTCCTTGGGGACGTTCTTTTCGCGCGCCAGCGCGTCGACGAGCAGCAGCAGCTCGCGATTCATCCTGTGCTTCTCCGCTTTATCGTCGACAGCGGGCACGGGTTGCTTCGCCTTGGCTTTCGCCACCTTGACCTTCGCCACTTTTTCTTTCGCCACCTTTTCCACGGTACCGCTCGCGCGCTTTTTCATTTTGTGCTTCTCCACTCTATCTTCGGCACCAGCCGCGCCTTGTCGATGTTGGCAAGCGGGATCGCGCGCGTGCCCGTTTCTGTTTCCACGACGACCGCATCGCCGTCCAGGCCGCGCAGCACGCCCTTCATACGCCTGGCATTGTCCACGCTTTCGCGCAGCGTCAGCTTTCACTTCCTCGCCCGCGAAGCGAGCGAAATCCGCGGCTTTCTTGAGCGCGCGATCGAGCCCCGGCGACGAGACTTCCAGCCGTTCGTACAAAATGTTCTCCACCGCAAACAGGTGCGTGAGGTGAGTCGACACCTTGGCGCAATCCTCGACATCGACCCCTTGCGGTTTGTCGATGAAGACTCGAACCAACCCGCTCCTCGGCGACTGGTCCCAATCGACCAGCTCGTAGCCCAGGGGGCACCGTGCGCTCCAGTATCTCGCCCAGATTCACGCTAATTCACGCTTAGTTGCGTTGACCGCCAAAACCGAAAAAGCAAAAAAATGGGCTGTCGAGCCCATTTCTTATCTTTACCGCTGATGTGATTATAGCTAAAATCCGCGCGGATTTGAAGGGGGCTGGCGCTCTGTCGGCAGGTTGCGCGGCCGGCCACCCAGATCCGACCGACCGGCGCGGTCGGGTCTCTTGTTCCGGATGGCGCAGTTCCAGGCCGAAACCTTCGCGTCCTGGGAAGCCGGAGACCGAAGGCGCTGCCTATACATCGAGGGCCACAATATTCCGGGCTGGCCGAAGACGGGTAACCTCGATCTGGGGAAGCGGAGAGGTATCTTATGGCGGAAAGACTACAAGGCCGAATGCGGTCGTGTCGGCCGACATGCCTGTCCTGCGCGGCGCCCCGCCTGGCATACATCCGGAACGAGCAGCGCCTTTTTCGCTGCCCTTGTCCTGCTGCTCGCCGCGGGGTGCGCGAAGGAGGGAGCAAAGCACCCTGCCGGCGACGCCGCCGGAAGACCGGGCGAGCGCTCCGGTCGTCCGCCGCCCGCTTCCCGAGACGCCGATTCCGACACCGCCCACAGCGCCTCCGGGGATCCTGGTTCCCCGCTCCCGAGCCGGCGATCGTGCTTCCGCCCAATGCGCAATACGTGTGTGTCACCGAAGCGGCCGGCCAGCGGCAGCAGGTGGTCATAGAATTCTCGCCCAAAGTGGCAGCCATGTGCGTCAGGCACCCGGAGATGGGTCCCTGCCAATACGAGCGAAATGCCTGCCGTCGCAGCGGCGGGCGCGTATTTGCCGCCGGGGGCAAAGGAGATCACCATGGCCACCGAAGCCGAATACGACAAGAAGGTCATGCGGATCAGGCTGAAGTCGAATTAGGCGCGCTTGCGCTTTGATCGCACCGGCCCGCCAAGCGGCCTTTGACCCTTAGCTTTTCGCGCCAGCGGCGGATATGCTATATGCATACGCGGCGGCGGCTTGGCAGCCGTGGCCCCTTGCGCTGCTGATGGCGCGCTGCGCCGGCGATGATCTATACGCCGTGAATTTGCCCGGCGTTGCCTCTGCCATCGAGGGCTACCTCTCCGATCCGGAGCGAGATCCGCGCCCCATGAACTCCTTACCGCCGCCGCCGTTTCGCTGTATACCCGGCGCATGAGCAACGCCGGACCTCTCTCACGGATGGCCAATGAATCGCCCCTCAATACGGGCCGAGGACAGCATGCGCTGCACTGACTGCGCCGGCGCCCGGCATGGCACTCTGGTTATGCGATCTCGATCGCGCCTCCGCCGATATTTCGACTCTTGCACCATTGCTCTCGGCGCAGGAACAGGCACGTGCCGAGCGTTTCGGAACCGCCCTCCTGCGTCGACGCTGGATCGCGGGTCGCGCGACGCTGCGATCATTGTTGGGAAGCACACTCAAAGTCGATCCCGCCGCGGTTCGATTGCGGCGCGGTGTTCGCGGGCGTCCTGAGCTCGACGGCGACCATGCAGTCGATTTCAACGTCTCGCACACCGGCGACATGGCACTGATCGCGATCGCCACCGGCATGCAGGACGGAACGCGCGTCGGTATCGATATCGAGCGCGAGGATCGGCGGGTCAACGCCGACGGGCTCGCGCGCAAATTTCTGACCGAGCGCGAGCGCGCAGAGATCGCCCCGCTGGCTTCCGACGTCCGCCGCCAGCGGTTCCTCCGGCTTTGGACCTGCAAGGAAGCGATGAGCAAGGCAACCGGCGACGCCTTGTCTGCGCCGTTTCGGCACATGGATGTCACGCTCGCCGGCGGCCCGCGCCTGGTCGCCGGCCCGATGCCCTACGCACCCGCAGCGTGGCAGCTCGTCGCCGCCGCGACCCCGCCCGGCTTGATCGCAACTTTGGCCATCTGGCGCCAGCCGTAGGATGTCGGGAAGGGCAGCAGGACGCCGCCGCGCACGCGTCTAGTCCGCCGACGCCTTGGTGTATTTCCATTTCTTCTGCAACCACAGCCAATCCGCCGGACTGTGACGGATGTCCTGCTCGAGGCTGCGGGCATAGCGTTCGACGATGCGTTTATCGGTACCCTGGGCGTACGGCGGCGCGTCGATCTCCGATAGGCGCACCGAGTAATAACCTCGCCGCACGCGCCGCATCGAGACGTAGAGCACGGTCGCATCGAGAAACTGCGCGATCTTTCCGGCTCCGGTAAAAATGCGGTCTCCTGATTCAAAAAGTCGGTCCACTGTTTCGGATCGTTTTTTTCGGCGTTTGATCGGCAATCAGGGCGTAGGTGCGGGCTTTGTCCGCGCGACTCATCAAGTCGAAAATGAACTCCTTGCGCGGAATGAACCTGCTGCCGAAGCGCGCCCGCGCTTCGCGCAGAAAATCGTCGAATGCGGCGACGCGCTGTGGTTGATACACGACATCGATGGTGATCCCGAAATGCGCCCCCGCCGCCAGTGACAGCCATTCCCAGTTGCCGTAATGCGCCGTAAGAAGTATCACCGAGCGCTCGGCGTCGACGACATTCGGTCACCAGCTCCGGATTTTCGAAGGTGACCCGCTGCTTGATCGCGTCGGCGCTCGCGCCAAACCCCAGAACGTTTCCATCAGCGTGTCGGCGAGATTGCGGTATGCACGGCGGACGATCGCCGCGCGCTCGACCCGACTTTTTCCGGGAAACGCGTTGGCGATATCGTGCTCGGCGCGATCGCGCCGCCAATGCATCAAATGAAAAGCGACGAAATACATCAGCGCGCCAAAGGCGTAGAGCAGCGACAAGGGAACGCGTGTCAGCGCCTGCAGGAGAAATTGCATCGCGATCAGGCGACCGCGACCAGTCGATCGAGCGTTTCGGGATGCTTCAGCAGATCCTCGCTCGGCGAGCGGTGAACCATCCTGCCGCGATCGAGCACGATCGCCTCGCGCGTGAGCGTGAGCGCGAGCCGCGCGTGCTGCTCGACGACGATGACCGCGAATTCCCGCGCCGCACCAGCTCGCCGATGACTTTCATCAAGCTCCTGGACGATGATCGGCGCCAGCCCTTCCATCGGCTCGTCGAGCAGCAGGAGCTTGGGGTTGGTCATGAGCGCCCGTGCGATGGCCAGCATCTGCTGCTCGCCGCCGGAGAGTTGATTGCCGAGATTCTGCTTGCGCTCCTCGAGCTTCGGAAAATATTGGTAGACGCGGGCTATGCTCCATGGCCCGGGCGCGAGCAACGACGCTCAAGTGCTCCTCGACGGTGAGCGATGGGAACATGAAGCGCTCCTGCGGGACCCATCCCAATCCGGCTTGCGCACGGCGGAACGTCGGCAAGCGCACGATATCCGCGCCCTCCCACGCCAGACCTGCCGCTCTTGAGCCGCGTGAGCCCCATCAGCGTCAGCAGCAGCGTCGTCTTGCCGACGCCATTACGGCCGAGCAGCGCGAGGCTGCCTCGCGGCGTCGATCTCGAACGAGACGTCCTCGAGCACGATCGAGTCGCCGTAGCCGGCGGTCAGGCGCTCCGCGGACAAGAAGCTTAGCCATGGACCGCCTCGCCGAGGTAGACCTCGCGCACCCGCCTGTCGCGGGCGATCTCGTCGGGCGCGCCTTCGACCAGCACCGCGCCGCCGACGAGCACCGTAATCTTCTCCGCGAACTTGAATACCAGGTTCATGTCGTGCTCGATGAAGATGATCGAGACATCCCGCGGGAAGCGCGGCGATGACCGCGAACAGCTCCGCGCTCTCCGCCGCCGGAATCCCCGCGGCCGGCTCGTCGAGCAGCAGCACCTGCGGCCGGCGTCGCGAGCGCCAGCGCGATCTCCAGCAGACGCTGCTTGCCGTAGGGAAGATTGCGCGTCTCGATACGCGGCGTCACCGTCGAGACGCAATCGGGCGAGAATCTCGCGCGCCTCGTCGATTTGGCGCCGTCGCACGTCGCCGCCGGTTCGCCACCAGACCGATCCGGCGCCGGCGCGTTCGCAGCACGCAAGCGTGACCGATTCCAGCACCGTCAGTCCGGGAAAGAGCGTATTGATCTGGAAGGTGCGCGTCATGCCGCGCTTGACGCGTTCGTGCTGCGCCATGCCGGTGACTTTTTCGTCGCCGAGGAAAACGTCGCCGGCGGTCGGCGGGAACACGCCGGTGAGCAGGTTGATGAACGTCGTCTTGCCCGCGCCGTTCGGGCCGATGATGGCGTGACGCGCCCCGGCATCGAACGCGAGGCGTGATATCGGAGTTGGCCTTGAACGCGCCGAACGATTTGCTCAATCCTTCGGTGCGCAGGCGCTTAGCCTCATGTCGCGCTCTCCGCAACCGGCGGCGGTGCAGCGCGATCGCGCCTCCCATCAGACCGCCACGTGCGAACATCACGATCAGCCACCAGCAATAGCCCGAGCCAGAACTGCCAATACACCGCGCTCAAGTTCTGCAAGATAGTCCTGCAGGACGCACGAATTCACGGCGCCGCACCAAGGATCGCGCCGTACAGATAGCCGGTGCCGCCCAGCACCAGCATGATCATCAGCTCCGCGGACACGCGGAAAGCCGAGCGTATCGATGCCGACAAACTGCGTCGTTTGTGCCAGCAACGCGCCGGCAATGCCCAGCGATGCCGGCGCCGACGGTGTAGATCGCAATCAGCTTGCGCGGCACCGAGACGCCGATCGCGGGCATGCGCGCTTTCACCTTCGCGGATGCCACGCAGGCTCAGCCGAACGGCGAGCGGACCAGCGTTCGTGCAACGCAGAAAACGATGAACAGACACCGGCAAGGCTGTAGAGGTACGCGGTCCTGCCGTCCAATGCCGAACGCCGAACGCGCCGAAAATCGGCCGCATCTCGACGCCGGACAAGCCCGTCGACGCCGCCGGTGATCGACGACGCCTGGTTGGCGGCCTCGAACAGCATCAGCCCGATGCCCAGTGTAACCATCAACCGGGTGAGATCCTGGCCGCGAACCACCAGGAAGCTGGTGATGAGGCCGACGATAGCGGCGACGATCGCGGCGGCCGAGAGTCCGCTGATGCGGCTCTGCCCCAGCCGTACCTGGCCAGCAGCCCCGCGGTATAGGCGCCGACGCCGAAAATACGCGGCGTGGCCGAGCGAAATGATGCGCGCGTAACCGAGGATCAGATCGAGCGAGAGCGCGAACAGGCCGGCGATGAGGATCTGGCTGCCCAGTGTCAGATACTCTGGGAAACAGGAAGAACGCCGATCAGCGGCAGCGAGCCAGAAGCCGATTTCGAATTTGCTCCACTTGCGCGTCAGGGAGCCCGGCCACCGTTTCATGCGCGGCGCCCGACCAGTCCCCGGGGGAACTAGCAGCAGCATCGCGCACCATCACCACATAGATCACGGAGCAGACCTGGAGTTGGGCGGCACATGCTACTCGCCCGCGACGTCGAACACGCCAAAGAATCAGCGCTGGCGAAGAGCGGGCTCTGATCGTTCCGGCGCCGCCCACGGCGACAACCAGCAGGAAATACACCATGCACTTGAGCGGCGGTCGCGGTCCAGCCCCAGCACGTCGATGCCCAGACCGCCGCCCAGCCCGGCCAGGCCCGAGCCGAGCGCGAAGGTCAGGACTCGAAAACGCGGTCGACGTTGATGCCGAGGCCTGCCGCCGCCTGCTGATTATCCGACCGACGCGCGTACTTCCGCGCAGCGAAGCGTGCGCCTCGATCAGCCAGGTCAGTAGCGAGCGTGATCGCTCACCACCACCACGATGAGGAACGTAGCCGATAGGCACCGAAGTCCAGCCCCAGCACTCGCACTTGTCCACGCAGAACTTCCGGCAGCGCGACGGGCTGCTGTTGCGAGCCGAAGAGCCAGCAGTCGCGCCGGCGATGGCCATGAAGATGAGACCGATACTGAACAGGACCTGGTCAGAGATGCGTCGCGCGGTAGAGGCGGCGGTAGAGCAGCCGCTCGAGGACGACGCCCGCCACCGCGGAGACCACGAATCGCCACCGGCAGCGAGGCCAGAAATCGGCATGCCGAGACGGGTCATGGCAATCACGCACGCATAGCCCTCGAGCATGGCGAACGCGCCGTGGGCGAGTTGACGAAGTTCATCAGGCCCATGGTCACCGAGAGCCCGATGCTGATGATGAACAGCAGACTGCCGTAGGCGATGCCGTCGAACAAGACGCCGATCAGATTGCCGAGCATCCTCCCTCCTTCGGACCTGGCGATCGAAACATCGTGACGGGGACTTGAGATGCCGTGCGTCCAGCGACGCCGCCACGCTGGAGGCGCCGTGCAGCATTCCCAAACCTTCCCATCCGAGGCATCATAACCTCTCAGCTCTGCCGCGCGCTCATTCATCGGAGGCGGCCACGCTGCTGCATCGACCTCGAGGAGCCACCGCATGAGTGTACGCACCCAACCGCCGTTTCGCGCCGATCATGTCGGCAGCTTTCGCTGCGTCCCGCCGCGCTGCTCGACGCGCCGCGAGCAAAAACCGCAAGGGAGATATCTCGCGGGCGCAACTGCGCGAAGTGGAAGGACGCGTCCATTCGCGACATCGTCCGCTTTCAGGAAGATCTCGGACTCGAAGGAATTCACTGACGGTGAATTCCGGCGCACCTATTTCACACATCGATTTTCTGGAGCGAATTGGCCGGCATCGAGACCAAGGGCGGTATGTCGCGGTCAGCTTCCACAGCGCCGCCGGCAGCGTCGACTTCGCGCCGCCGGTGATGCGCGGACGGCGCCAGTGCGTCATGTCAAACCGATTCAGGTGGACGACTTCAAATTCCTGCGGTCGGTGACCAAGCGAACGCCGAAAGTGACCATTCCTGTCGCCGACCATGCCGCATTTCCGCGGCGGGCGCGAAGCGATCAGCCGCGAAGCCTATCCCGACCTCGAACAGTTTTTCGCCGACGTCGCGACCGCCTATCGCGCCGAGATCCGCGCGCTGCCGCCGCGCGGGATGCACCGTACCTGCAGCTCGACGATACCAACCTCGCCTATCTCTGTGATACCAAGATGCGCGAAGGTGCGCAGGCAGCGTGGCGACGACCCGGACGAGTTGCCGCGCCGCTATGCGCGTCTGATACAACGCGGCAATCGCGGACCGTCCGCCCGGCATGACGTTCTGCGTTCACTTCTGCCGAGGCAACTTCAAAAGCGCGTGGGTGGCCGAGGGCGGATACGAGCCGGTGGCCGAGGTCGCTGTTCAACGAGCTCGAGTCGACGGGTATTTCTCTCGAATACGACGATGCCCGTTCCGGCGATTTTCGCCGCTGCGCTTCGTGCCTCGTGGCAAGACCGTTGTTCTCGGCCTGGTCACGACCAAGCTCTAGCGAGCTCGAATCCAGGGACGATCTGAAACGGAAAATCGACCAGGCCGCTAAGGTGCTGCTGCCGCTGGACCAGCTCTGTCTGTCGCCTCAGTGCGGCTTTTCGAGCACCGTGCATGGTAACGAGATCGCGCGTGAGGCGCAGGCGGCCAAGTTGCGACTGATCATCGGAGACGGCGGAGGAAGTGCATGGGCGCCGGTTAGCCAGGCGCGCTTGTTCCGACTGTTGTTGCTGCAAACATCATCTTAACCTGACCGCAAAGGCTTTACCTCCACCGGAAGCGATGCACGCTCATGAAAATGGAAGGCCGACGTAGTTCTCGCCAGCGATGCCGCCGCGGCCCTGGAGCCGACGACGTATTCGAGCTGCGAGCGCTGCAGGCGCTGCTGAAATACGTCGTCACTCGGGAAGCGGTGCAGCATCGAAGTCATCCACCACGAAAATGCTCGGCCCGCCAAACCCGCTTCAAGCAGGTCGCCGAATACGCGTCGAGCAACTCGCGTTTCCCGGTCTTGAAAAACGCCGTCGCTGCCTGCGCCAGAACGCGCACGTCGGCCAGAGCCAGATTCATGCCCTTGGCACCGGTCGGTGGAACGATGTGCGCCGCGTCGCCGGCGAGGAACATCCGCCCGTATTGCATCGGCTCGACCACGAAGCTGCGCATGCCGGTGATGCCCTTTTCGGTGATCGCGCCCTCGGAGAGCTTCCAGCCGTCGTCGGTTTCGAGCCGGGTGTGCAAAATCCTCCCAGATGCGCGCGTCCGGCCAGTTGCCGATATCCTCCTCCGGGCGCGACCTGAAGATAGAGCCTCGTCACTTCCGGCGAGCGCATGCTGTAGAAGCGCGAATCCGCGTTGATGGTAGGCGTAGATGAGCTCGTCGTGCGTGGGCGGCGCGGCGGCGAGGATGCCGCGAGCCAGGCGAACGGATAGGTGCGCTCGAAGGTGGACAACACGCCCGCTGGAATCGACGGCCGGCACACGCCGTGGAAACCGTCGCAGCCCGGCGATGAGGTCGCAGACGAGCTCGATACGCTTGCCGTCTCGTACGAACATCACCTTAGGCGCGTTCGAGTCGATGTCGGCGACGCTGACATCGCTGACTCTCGAACATGATTTCGCCACCCGCGTCGATGCGCGCGGCGGATCAGGTCCCTCACGACTTCCTGCTGCCCGTAAACGGTGATCGAGCGTCCACCGGTGAGGAGGTCATGTCGATGCGATGACCCTGACCGCCGAAGCGAAGCTCGATCCCGTGATGCACCAGGCCCTCTCGCTGCAGCCGTGCGCCGACACCGGAGTCGTTCAACAAATCGACGCTGCCCTGTTCCAGCACGCCTGCCCGCACGCGATGCTCTGACATAGTCGCGAGCGCGATTCTCGATCACCACCGATTCGATTCCCTGCCGTTGCAGCAGGTGAGCGAGCATCAAGCCAGCCGGTCCGGCACCGATAATCGCGACCTCGCGTGCGCATGGAATTCATTGCCGCCTTGGCCGGCCCCGGTCAGGGAGCCGGCTTGTCGAGCTGCGAGAAGACCTCCTCGGCCAGGTGGAATGCGCTGTTGGCTGCCGGCACGCCGCAGTAGATCGCCGATTGCAGCAGCACTTCCTTGATCTGGTCACGGGTGACGCCGTTGTTGAACGCGGCGCGGACATGGCAGGCCGGAACTCATCGGGCCGGTTCAGCGCCACCATCATCGCCAGCGGTGATCAGGCTGCGCGTGTGCCGCGGCAGGCCCGGCCGGGTCCAGATCTCGCCCCAGGCGTATCGGGTGATCAGCTCCTGGAATTCCTGATTGAAGTCGTTGCTGCGCGTCAGCGCCCGGTCGACGTGCGCGTCACCCAGCACCGCGCGACGCACTTCCAGCCCGTTCGAGTATCGTTCGCGCTCTTCCATGGTCCGACTCCTCAACGATCAAGAAACGCCAGCACCTCGGCGGTGAAACGTCCGGCCGCTTCGACATTCGAAATATGCGCCGCATCCAGTTCGACCTGCTTCTGCGCCGGGTATCACCTCGGCCATGCGTCGACCGTCCGCAGGCGGCGTCGCCCCATCGTGCGTTCCGGTAACGATCAGCGTCGGCCGTTCTATTCAGGACAGCGCTGCCCACTGATCCATGTCGCGTACCGCCGCGCACGACGCGACATATCCCTCCGCCGGGCTTGCGCTGAGCATGGCGCGCATCCGCTGCACGGTGTGGTGCTGCGACATCGCGGAATCGCGGCGTGAACCAGATCTCCATCATCGCGTCGGCGATGCCGCCGACGCCGCTCTTGTTCACTGCGTCGATGCGCGCATTCCATCGCTCGGCTGAGCCGATGCGCGGCGCCGTGTTGCACAACACCAGCCTGTCCATGCGCTGCGGCGCATGCACGCCCAGCCACATCCCGGCCATGCCGCCCATCGACAGGCCGCAGGAAGTCTGTGCGATCGATTTTGATCTCGTCGAGCAGCGCCAGTGACATCGCGCGCCAATCGCTCGATGGTGTATGGCCCGGGCGTAACCGTGGACAGCCCGTGGCCGCGGCTGTCGTAGCGCAACACGCGAAATCGGCGCGAAAACGCCGGCAAGCTGCGGCTCCACATGTCGAGATTCGTTCCCAGCGAATTCGACAGCACCAGAAACGGTGCGCCGATCGGGCCGTCGAGCCGGTATCGAATGCGTGCGCCGTCGATCTCGGCAGAATCAATCCGAGTGCGACTGTTGTGCCAAGCTGCCGAGGTATCGTGGGTCATGCCCACTAGAAATCGAAAAATACCGTCTCGGTCGGTCCCTGAGACACGACGTTCCACTCGAGGCGTCGATTTTCCGGAAGCCGTGGCTATGAGCGTCCCGCGGCGGTCGATCGAGGAACCCGCCGCAACACCGCATCGGTTCCGTTGAGCGCTTCACCGGGAAAGTACATGCGGGTAATGAGGTGTCTCAGCATGCCGCGCATGAACACGGTCACCGACCAGGTGCGGCGCCTGCTGCTTGCCGTCAGGACCGGCAGACCGGGCCCGGCTTGACGGTGGTGAATTGAAACGCTCCGTTGCCGTCGGTGAGGATGCGCCCGAAGCCGCGAAAGCGTTCGCCGCGATGGTTTTCTGGCCGTGCTCGGGTGCGCGTATTTGCCTTGCGCATCTGCCTGCCAGATTTCGAGGACGCCGTCGTTGATCGGCTTTCCTTCGCCGTCGGACATCCGGCCCCGGACGGTGACGCGTTCTCCGGGCACTCCGTCCGGCGCGATGGCGTCGATCACCAGGCGGCAAAATCCGATCTTGAGATAGGGCCGACGGTCTGCGAAGGCGTGGTGAGCAGGCTCATGGCATCAGCTCCGGTGGTTTCCATCGGCGTGTCTTCGCGCCCGCGGAGCACGATGTCGAACCGATAGGCGAGCGCGATATCCGGGATCGGTTCGCTCCCAGTCGAAGTGCGAGATCAGCCGCTCGCGCGCCTTCTCGTCCGGATGCTGTTGTACATCGGGTCGTAGGGCAGCAGCGGATCGCCCGGGAAATACATCTGCGTCACCAGCCGCTGCACCAGGCCCAGACCGAAGAGCGAAAAGTGCAGGTGCGCGGGCCGCCAGGCGTTGTAGTGATTGCGCCACGGGTACGCCGCGGGCTTGATGGTGATGAAGCGGTAGTGAGCCGTCCGCGCCGGTCAGACGCGGCCGACGCCGGTGAAGTTGGGATCGAGTGGCGCGTCGTGATCGTCGATGTCGTGACGGTAGCGGCCGGCCGAGTTGGCTCTGCCAGAGTCTCGATCAGCGCATGCGCAACCGGCTTGCTGTTTTCGTCCAGCACGCGGCCGGAGACGACGATGCGCTCGCCGATCGGCGCGCCTTCGTGTTGCGCGGTCAGATCGTGATCGTTGGGGCCGACGTCTGGCAGGTCATTTGCGGCGGTGTCC